>OKWN01000625.1_pt1 | contig 13218 bp, 8 predicted proteins | sample 1607151 | NCBI WGS metagenome assembly OKWN01 (sample SAMN07501046, study PRJEB24779) | human gut metagenome | isolation source: stool | host: human infant | place: USA: Pittsburgh, PA | reverse complement strand
AATGTATTGGGGTGTAATAGAATGGATTTTCTATTATGTAAAACCACCTTTTGGAATGGAAGCGGGCTCGTGGCAAGTTGCTGAATTTGCAGCATCTTATGGAATATTTCACTGGGGTCCAACAGGATGGGCATTATATGTTTTACCAGCATTACCAATAGCATACTGTTATTTTGTTAAAAAGGAAAATGCTTTCAAAGTTAGTCATGCTTTAAAGCCTATTCTTAAAGAAAAAGCAGATAGTTATTTAGGTAAAACCATAGATATAATATTTATATTTGCATCAATGGGGGCATGTGCAACAAGTTTAGGGCTATGTGTACCAATGGTATCAACAGGTGTAAGTGAAATATTTAATATGAAACAATCTACAAACTTAAGTTTAGTCATATTGTTATTGATAGTAGCAATATTTACAATTAGTTCTTATTTTGGACTTAAAAAAGGAATACAGGTTTTAAGTAATATAAATGTAGGCATAGTAGTTGGTATTTTACTATTTGTATTTATAACAGGACCTACAGTTTTTATAATAAAAATGGGAGTGACAAGTATTGGAGTAATAGGTCAAAACTTCCTTAAAATGAGTACCTGGCTAGATCCAATCAATAACTCAGGATTTCCAGAACGTTGGACAGTGTTTTATTGGGGATGGTGGGTAATATCAGCTCCGATAATAGGAATGTTTATAGCAAAAATCTCAAAGGGAAGAACTATTAGACAAATGATATCTGGAGCTATTATATATGGAACTTTAGGATGTGCTTTAGTATTTGTGATACTTGGTAACTATGGACTATACTTACAGATTAGCGGAACATTTGATGTCATATCATATTTACAGAATTTTGGTGCAAATGCTACTATATTCAAAATACTGGGGATGTTAAAAATGGGGAAAGTAGTTATATTTTTATTTACAATAGGCGCAATAATATTTGCATCAACAACATTTGACTCAATATCATATATTATAGCATCTTGTACAGTAGAGCATTTAGATGAGAATCAAGAGCCACCTAGATGGTCTAGGTTATTTTGGGCAATACTTCTAGCTTTAATACCATCTATATTCATACTTATAGATGGCCCTTTAGAAACAATACAATCTTCAACAAATATAACTGTAATACCAGGAATCATTTTAATGTGTTTACTTACATGGTCATTTTTCAAAATGGCAGAGGAAGGAAAAGATCATATTAGATAAAAGAGCTCGATAATTTATCGAGCTCTTTTATTTATAAGGTATTTATCTTTTGTATGTTCTTTGGATAAAAGATAAATTGATAATTGAGGTTAAACTTTATTTATTTCTATTAGTTTTAAGCTACCTAAGATTATGTGCTCTTTTAAATGTAAAGAGTTCTCTACTGAAGTATCAGAGAATTTTAGGCCGATACTTTCTTTTGATTTCAGAAATCTTAATACCTCTCGATTTGAAACAGAAGGTTTTCCCATTTTTATCCACTCGTCATATATGGAACCGTTCTTTTTATTAAAAATATAAGATTTTAGACTATACTTACCAGGTTCCAAATTTATTTTTAAATCTATAAATTTAGTTTTTAATTTAGCATTTTTATATAATTTATCATAATTTTCACTTTTATGATTAAAATAGTCTGGTATATTTTGATGATTATAAAGTAATATGCTATAAGAATTTTGCTTTTTAGTTATAATATAACCACTTCCGCAGTCAACTAAATAACCATTTAATTTACTTAATACAAACAAAGCATTAAAACTTGGTTTATTTATGCCATTGTAAGTAAGCATGCCAGTATCACCTTTGAATAAACTTAAGTTGCTAGAACTATCTATAAAATTAAATTGAGAGTCACACTCACAATAGTCATTTAGAACATTGTGAACTATTTTTGTGGCTTTATAGCTAGTATCATTTAAATAGTGATTCTCTGCTTGTTGAATAAAATAAGTTTTTATTTTCATTAGTTTTTTAGTTTTCATTAGTAAAATTCTAACAAAATCTTTAGTATCTAAGAAATCTTTTTCTGAAGCATATACAGAGATAAAGTTGATTTTTTTGTCTTGTATATATTTTATAAAATACTCTTTGTGGAAATTACTATTAATAGTAAAGTCTATGCCAAAGTTTAGTTTTGATAAAGTTGGAGTTTCTGCAATTAAATCTAAGATGGTTCTATAGAATTTAATCATATTAGGATAATCTTTTTCCACAGAAGAAAGTTCAAACTTCCATTCTCTCACTGACTCCAAATCATACTTATTTATACAAAATAATATAAAAGACTCCAGTCTAGCAAAGAATTTTTTTATGGATTCTTTTTTTACATCATATTCAAGTTTTAAAAACGGAGTAATATGAATATTTGAAAAAAAGTCTAAAACACTTTCTAAATTGTACCAGTTATAAGTATTTCTAATTGAATCGTAATCATACATGGATTCATTAAAAATACCAGCAAATTTTATAAAATCAGGTTTGATCAACTCAATACTTTTAGTAAAATATTTTTGCCAATTGGAGTTTAAAGCATCATAAACGTTATCAAAGTAAAAAATCTTTTCAAAGTTCACCCAATTTTTTTTAGAAAAAGATACACCATTTATCTCTTTAGTAATATACTCAACCCTAGGATTACTAAATTGATTGCTTTCGTATTTTTGTAAATAATCAATAAATTCAGCAATGTTTTTGCTTGGAAGGGTACTATTACTTTCAGTCATATTATTAGCAGATGTATAATTTTTTCTATAAACAGATGGAGACATATTATATTTTTCAAAGAACGTATTTCTATAAGACTTTAAAGATGAAAATCCATGATCTAAGGATAAATCAAGTATGCTTTTATTAGTATTAACAAGGTCATACATGGATTTTTCCAATCTAAAATTATTTAAGTATTTTATAAAACCCACGCCCATATATTTATTAAAAAATCTAGAAACATAATGAGTGCTTAAATATTCTCTTTGGGATAAGTCAGATAAAGTAATTTTATTAGTATAGTTTTCATTTATATATTGCAAGATTCTATTGAATCTTTGATGATATACAGATAAGTCAGGTTTATCTAAACTGCATTCCAAAGAAAAATTATCTATGAGGTGTTCTACCAAGCTAAAAGTATTTTTTAATATCTTAATTTTGTCTAAATTATTATTATATAATGTAGACAACATAATTGAAGAACACAATGAGAACATATTATGGTATTTTTCTTTACTATCTGAATCTATATCTATAATTAATGAAGTGTTGCAAGAAAAATATAATTTATCAAAATTAGTATAATATTTTTCAAAGTAGTGAGGATCAAAGTATAAGCTTATAATTAAGCTATCTTCTGAAATATTATATAGTTTGTGCACTTCAGAGCTATTGATTAAAACTAAATTCTCTCCATCTAGATTATAAGTAGTGTTTTTTATATCTAAATTGGCACTTCCTCTTGCTACTAAAATTATTTCTATATCTTTATGCCACTCAGGTTCATTGTCTTGTTTATCAAAAAACTGAATGTTTATGGGTAAATTGTTGTCATAGTTCAAAAATTTGTAATTCATCTTATACCTCATTAAAAAATATTTATATAGATTTGATAATACTACAAAAAACAAAAAAAGTATATAAATAATGCAAAAATTGTTGTATTTAGTGTAAATACATTGAAGAAGTCAATAAACCTAAGGAATTATATATGCATAAGGTAACGATTGCCAAGGAAAAAGGTGATAATATATATCATGTCAAGATGATTATTTGACATGTCAATCAATGGAATTTAACTATAATAAAATTTGCCTTTGTTAAGTTAAATATAAAAAATTTTCATAGACCAAAATTGATTTACATTCACAATAATGTGCTCATTGAGTGTTGTAAATGCAAATCTTTCCCATAAAAAGATTTACAAAGGTTATAGTTAAATTCCATTAAACTTAAGGTGGCTATTATAGAAACGGAATTAACCTTATATTATGTCTAGATGAACATACTAGAATTGCAAAATTTTGATTAAGTAATATTTTGAAAAAATGAGGATAAATAGGAGAGATGACAATGGGAGAAATGTTAAAATATCAAAATGAATTACAAACTTTGCCTATACCAGAACTTAAAGACACACTAGCAAAGTATTTAGAGTGGATAAAACCATTATTAACAAAAGAAGAATTAGAAAATACTAAATCAATAGTAGAAGAGTTTGGAAAGTCTGGAGGAATAGGTGAAAAACTTCATCAAAGGCTGTTAGAATATAAAAATACTATTAAAGATAATAATAGCTGGTTATTTCCAATGTGGGATGATATGTACTTAGAAGGTAGATGTTCAATAATACCTGATGTGAGTTTCTCAGCATTATTAAATAATAAAAAATATAAAGAAAAATACTCTTTAGAAGAAATATTAGCTAGAGTAGCTTACAGTACAACAGGAATATATCATCAAATAGTGGATAAAAGTTTACCAGTTGATATGATAAAAGGAAATCCTTTATGTATGGAACAATATTTAAGGATGTTCAAAAGTATGAGAATGGTTAATGCTAATAGGGATGAATTCTATGTAGGGAAATTTGATAAAACAAATAATTACTGCGTAGTATTCAAAGATAATAATATATATAAAATAATGTTAAGTGATGAAAATGGTCAAAGAATAGGTATAAGTTCATTAATAATAGCATTGGAATCATTAAAAAATAATAAAGAAGTAGAAAGTTTTAATCCTTTCCTATATACCTCAACTACAAGAGATTTAGGGAAAGAAATTCTTGATCAAATTTTAGTGACAGAGGAAAACTTAAGAAACTTCAATGAAGTAAAAGATGCTTTATTTGTTATGTGTATAGATAAAGGATACAAAGATGTAAAAGAATCAACAAAAGATATTTTATTATCAGATGGTAATAATAGATGTTTTGATAAGAGTGTTCAATTTATAATAAATGAATCTAAAGAAATAGGAGCAAATATAGAGCATACTGGATTTGATGGTTCAACAATGTTCTCTGTTCTTGAATTAATAAATAATGATTTAGAAACAGGAATAATAGATGTTGATTCAATTAAAAGAGTTGTATTCCCTAAAAAATTAGATTTTTTATTAAGTAGAGATGCTAAAATATCGTTATTTAAATTAAAGGAAGAACAAAGAGAGAAGGAAGAAGCTTATCACTTTAATTTTGAATATTTTACTGAATTTGGAGGAAACAAAGCTAAAGAATTAAAAATGAGCCCTGATGCATTCTTCCATATAGCCCTTCAAACAGCGCAATATAAGACTTTTGGAAAAATAAGAAGTACTTATGAGTCAGTTGCTGTAAGAGAATTTAGACAAGGAAGAACAGAATGTGCTAGATCTTCTAGTATGGAAAAAGCTGAATTTGCAAAAGCTTTCGTAGAAAAAAATGTAAGTGGTACTGAACTTTATAATTTATTACAAAGTGCATCAATGTCACACGTTGCAAGAATCAAAGATTGCAAAAAAGGTCTTGGTGTAGAAAGACACTTATTTGGACTTGCTCAAATACAAGCTAGATTTGGTTCAGAATTAGGAATAAATGAAGTGCCTGAATTATACACTGACAAAGGATATAAGGAATTAAAATATGATTTCTTATCCACAAGTGGAGTTGGTGGAAAATATATATCTCATTGTGCTTTTGGACCACAAACTATTGATGGTCTTGGAATATTTTACACGATGGGAAAAGATGAAATAGTAATAAACTCAGCAGCAAGAATTGAACAAAAGGATAAGGCTGATGAATTTGTAAATAATTTAATGTCATCATTTATAGAAATCAAGGAATTTGTTGAAGAGTATATGCAAGCAGAAGAAGGCAAAGTATTACAAGTTTTTTAATAATTAACATTAGGTTATTAATTTGTTATTTATAAATGTTTTAATTACAGTAAGCTGAACAAAAGCTATTATGTAGTATATATTTTACCCAAATATTTATACTATCTATATAAAACTATTATTCAAATAAATATTGCCATGTATTTATTTGAAACCCTAAAAGTGATAAAAAGGTGAGCAAGCCATGCTCACCTTTTTACTTTTAAGAATTATATTTTTCTAATAAAGCTTGCTCTCCTATTTCAACTAATTTTTTGCTTATTTGACTTCCAACTTCTTCGCCTGATAATACATTTTTGCGTGATCTATTAAATGTGGAGCACTACTTTCTACTTTATCATTAACATTATTATAACTATAGTTATATTATTGATAAAATATAGGATGTATAAATACATGATGAATGTAGTTAAGGACATATGAATAAAAAATATTTTAGAAAATTGCTTGAAGAGATTAACTAATAAAAAATGATAATAACTATTTAAAAAAGAGCATATTAATAGTAATAGACATAGCCAAACTTTTATTTATAAAAAAGGAATTTCTGTAAGTATGAAATGGTTATGTGTTTTTATAAAAATAAAATATTTATAGTAAGTAGAGTTTTTATAACTGTTTACTTTGACAAAAGTAAATAAATGATATAATATAAATTTGAAAATTAATGTAAGAATGTAAGTTTGGGGGAAGGGAGTTTAATATATTTAAGAAAAAGTATAAAATATATTAGTACATAAATTTTAGGACATCAAAAATATAATTAAAAACTAATAATCGAAATCAAGGAGAGGAATATTTTGATACTATACGAAAAAAAAGAAAAAGAAAACAGTAAAGACTATGCCTACAGGGTGTTAAAAGATAATATTATGACTTTAAACTTAAAACCAGGGGAATTATTAAGTGAAGCAGAATTATCTGAAAAACTAGGCATATCAAGAACTCCAATAAGAGAAGTCTTAATGAGATTAAAGAATGAACATCTAATAGAAGTTAAACCTCAGACAGGAACCTATATATCATTAATAGATATTAATATGGTTGATCAAGGTTTATTTATGAGATATACATTGGAAAAAGAAGTACTAAAAGAAGCTTGTAATGGAGTTAGTGATGAAATTATTATAGAATTAGAAAAGAATTTATTTACTCAAAAATTAATTGCAAATAAAAGTGATTCTGCAATTGAGTTTCATAAATTAGATAAAGAATTCCATGAGTTGTTATTTAGGGCAACTAATAAAGGTGAAATATGGAATTGCATATTAAATATGAGTACTCATTATAATAGAATGAGATTATTGATTGAATTAAAAAATGAGAAAAAGAAAAATATAAAAGATCATGAGAAATATTTAGAATTAATAAAAAATAAAACAACAAAAGGATTAGATGAGATTATAAAATCTCATATTAAAGAATCTACACACGATTGGATGAAGATTATAGAAGAAAATGATTTAATTAAGTATTTAAAATAATGAAATTTAACTTTAAATTTAAAAAAATATAATATGGGGTGATGAATATGTTTCATTGTCCTTTTTTTATGTCTAAAATAAGAAAAATGCTTATTGGCTTATATATAAAAAGTATAAAATTTTGTACATAAATTAATAAAATAAAATTTCATAAAAAAAATGTAAAAAATTGCGGGAAAAAGCTTGCATAATATATTTTAGTATGCTAGTATACAAGTGTAAATAAAACTTGTGCATGAATATCACAAACTTGGGAGGCAAAAAATGAAATTACCATTTAATATTGATTTAAGAAATAAAGTTGCAGTAGTAACTGGGGGAACAGGAGTATTATGTGGAGCTATGGCTGATGCATTAGCAGAATGTGGAGCTAAAGTAGCTATACTTGCTTTAAATCAAGAAGCATGTGATGCTAAAGCAGAATCTATAAAAGCTAAAGGTGGAACAGCTATAGGTATAGAAACTAATGTTTTAAATAAAGAGAGCATAAAAAATGCTCATGAAATAATATTAAAAGAATTTGGTCCATGTGACATATTAATAAATGGAGCTGGTGGAAACCATCCAAAAGGAACTACAACTAATGAATACTTACTACCAGAAGATTTAAATAATGAAGAATTAACTACTTTCTTTGATCTAGATGCAGAAGGTGTAAACTTTGTATTTAATTTAAACTTCTTGGGAACATTACTTCCATCTCAAGAGTTTTCAAAAGATATGATAAATAGAGAAGGTGCAACAATAATAAATATATCTTCAATGAATGCTTATACACCTTTAACTAAAATACCTGCATATTCAGGAGCTAAAGCTGCAGTAAGTAACTTTACTCAATGGTTAGCAGTACACATGTCAAAAGTTGGGATAAGAGTTAATGCAATAGCACCAGGATTCTTCGTAACAGCACAAAATGAAAAATTACTATTTAATGAAGATGGAACTCCAACGCCAAGAAGTGAAAAAATATTAAATAGCACTCCAATGGGAAGATTTGGTGAAGCTGATGAATTATTAGGTACATTATTATACTTAGTAGATAATAATGCATCAGGATTTGTTAATGGAATATGCATACCAGTTGATGGAGCGTTTTCAGCATATTCTGGAGTTTAATATATAAACAAGTATAGGGGGGCGTATATTATCATGTTAAATAAAATAAAAGAAGAAGGTATAGTAGCTGTAATAAGAGCGAAAAACCATGAAGAAGCCATAGGATATATAAATGCTTGTGTAAATGGCGGAGTGAAAGCCATAGAACTTACTTACACAATACCAAATGTAGTAGAATTAATTAAATATGTTTGTGAAAAATACGATGATGTACTAGTTGGTGTAGGAAGTGTATTAAATAGAAAAATGGCAAAGGATGCAATAGATGCAGGTGCTGCATATGTTGTAAGCCCAGGATTCTCTGATGAAGTAAATACTATTTGTCACGAAATGAATATATTATACTTACCAGGGTGTATGACAGTAACAGAAGTTATGAATGCCATGGACAAAGGGAATGCAATGATTAAACTATTCCCAGGTGAAGTATTTGGACCTAAATATGTTAAAGCAATAAAAGCACCAATACCTAATGTTGAAATTATGCCAACAGGAGGTGTATCAATAGATAATATTGAGCAGTGGTTTGAAATGGGAGTTTCGTGTGTAGGAGTAGGAAGCTCATTATTAGGAGCAGGCTCTTTAGAAGATATAGAAAATTTAGCTAAAGAGTTTAAAAGTAAAATTGCAAACATTAGAAAATAGTCAAAATGATGTGGTATTGGCCTTTGGAGAAGTTATGCTTAGGCTTACTCCTACAAACTTCCAAAGAGTCATACAAGCAGAGGAATTTGATGCAACTTATGCTGGTGGAGAAGCTAATGTTGTTTGTAGTTTGAGTATGTTCGGTCATAACACTAAGCTAATTACTAAATTACCAGAGAATGTTTTAGGAGATAAGGTAATAAGGGCGATGAACAGCTTTGGTGTAGATACTAAGGATATTCTAAGGGGCAAAGGAAGACTGGGAATATATTTCTTAGAACAAGGCTTTGGTGTAAGAAATTCAAATGTAATATATGACAGAGAATATTCATCAATATCTATGGCAACAAAAGAGGAATTTGATTTTGATAAAATATTAAAAGGTGTGAAAATGATACATGTATCAGGAGTAACACCAGCCCTAAGTTCCAAGTTGTATGAAATTTCTGTTGAACTTATAAAGGCTGCTAGCCAACGTGGTATACTAGTATCTTATGATTTGAATTATAGATCAAAATTATGGTCATTAGAAGATGCTAGAAAATTCATGTTAGAAGTATTACCTTTTGTTGATATAGTATTTTTAGGTATATTAGATTTTATTAATATATTAGAATATAAGGTTTCAGAAGAAAAGAATTTGGAAGCTAAATTAAATACTTTATATAATGAATTATTTGAAAAGTATCCAAACCTTAAATTTGCCGCATGTACAAAGAGAACTGTTAAGTCTGTAAATAATAATTCTTTAAAAGGATTCTTCTTTGACGGTAAAAAGCTAACTTCGTCTAGAACTCATCATATTGACATACTAGACAGAGTTGGTGGAGGAGATGCCTTCACAGCAGGGATTCTACATGGGATTTTAACTAATATGGATAGTAGTCAGATTGCAGAATTTGCTACTTGTGCAAGTGCTTTGAAGCATAGTATAAAAGGTGATATAAATATGGTTGATTTAGAACAAGTTGAAGTTCTTATGAATTGTGGAATAGAAAATATAAATAGATAAGTATATAAGTAGAGGGTATATAGAATTATTAGGAGGAAAGTCAATCATGGAAATGACATTTAGGTGGTATGGACAAGATGACCCTGTGAAAATAGAGTACATCCGTCAAATACCAGGAATGAAAGGAATAGTAACGGCTATATATGATATACCAGTAGGAGAAGTATGGCCATTAGATAGAATATTAGAATTAAAGAAAACAGTTGAAGATGCTGGATTAGAACTTTCAGTAATAGAAAGTGTTCCAGTACACGAAGATATAAAATTAGGTCTTCCAACAAGAGACAAATATATAGCAAATTACTGTGAAACTATAAGAAACTTAAGTAAAGCAGGAATAAAAACTATATGTTATAACTTTATGCCAGTATTTGACTGGACTAGATCTGATTTAGAATATGAACTAGAAGATGGATCAACTTGTTTAATATATGATGAAGAAAAAGTAGCAAAAATGGATCCAGCATTAGGTGAGTTAGAATTACCAGGATGGGATACATCATATGGTGAAGGTGGACTTGGAGCTTTACTTGATCAATATAAAGATATAGATGAAGAGAAACTTTGGGAAAACTTAGAGTACTTCATAAAAGGAATAATGCCAACAGCTGAAGAGGAAGAAGTTAAAATGGCAATACATCCAGATGATCCACCATGGGGTATATTTGGACTTCCAAGAATAATAACAAACTTTGAAAATGTAGATAGATTCTTAAACTTATATGATAGTCATTATAATGGATTAACATTATGTACAGGATCTTTAGGATGTACATCTACAAATGATGTAGTAAAAATGATAAAATATTTCGGAGGAGAGAAAAACAGAATACATTTTGCTCACCTAAGAAATGTAAAAATAACTGGAGATGCAAGTTTTAATGAAGTTGCTCATCTATCAGAAGCAGGATCGCTAGATTTCTATGAAATAGTAAAAGCTTACTGTGATTACAACTTTGATGGACCTTTCAGACCAGATCATGGAAGAATGATATGGGGAGAAACTGGAAGACCAGGATACGGATTATATGATAGAGCTTTAGGGGCTGTATATATAAACGGAATAAAAGAAGCTATAAATAAATCAAAATAATATTAAATAAAAGCTCTTGTGTTGGCAAGGGCTTTTATTCTAAAATTATAGTTTATAATAATAATCTAAAAAGTACTTATTTATAAAAGTAAGTTTTGTGAGGAGTAGTAAAATGAGAAAATTTATGGACGATAATTTCTTATTATCAACAGATACAGCAATAACTTTATATCATGAATATGCTAAAAACATGCCTATATGTGATTATCATTGTCACTTAAATCCAAAAGAGATAGCAGAAGATAAAAGATATAGTAACATAACTGAAATATGGTTAGGTGGAGATCACTATAAGTGGAGAACGATGAGAAGTTTTGGGATAGAAGAAAAATATATAACTGGAGATGCTAGTGATTATGAAAAATTCCAAGCTTTTGCTAAGGTTATGCCTTACTTAATAGGAAATCCAATGTATCACTGGTCTCATTTAGAGTTAAAAAGATACTTTGGAATAGAAGAAACCTTAAGTCCTAAAACATGTGAATCTATATGGAATAGATGTAATGAAATAATAAATAGTGATAATTTTAGTGCTAGAGCTATGATAAAAAAATCTAATGTTAAATATATAGGAACAACAGATGATCCTATTGACAATTTAGAATATCATATACAAATATCAAAGGATGAAAACTTTGATTGTGAAGTTAGACCAAGCTTTAGACCGGATAAGGCATTAAAAATACAAGGAGAAGGTTTTGCAGATTATATTAATTTACTAGGTAAAACAGAAAATATAGAAATAAATGATTATGAAACTTTATTAAATGTATTAGAAAAAAGATTAGACTTCTTTGTTGAAAATGGATGCCAAATAACTGACCATTCTTTAGAAAGAGTTTACTTTAGACAAGCTACTTTAGAAGAAGTTGATGCTATATTCAAAAAAGCTTTAAATGGAGAAGAATTATCTATAGAAGAAATAGAAAAATATTCTACATTAACTATGATAAGTTTAGGAAGAATGTACAGCAAACGTAATATGGTGATGCAATTACACATAGGAGCTCTTAGAAATAATAATACAAGAATGTTCAAAAAATTAGGTGCCGATGTGGGGTTTGATAGTATAGATGATGGAGAAATAGCAACTGGAATATCTAGATTGTTAGACTCATTAGATATTACAGATGAACTTCCTAAAACTATATTATATTGTTTAAATCCAAAAGATAATGAAGTATTAGGAACAATGATAGGAAACTTCCAAGGTGGAGGAGTTGCAGGTAAAATTCAATTTGGTTCTGGATGGTGGTTTAACGATCAAAAAGATGGAATGGAAAGACAAATGATGGCTTTATCTCAACTTGGTCTTATAAGTCAATTTGTAGGCATGCTTACAGATTCAAGAAGTTTCTTATCGTATACAAGACATGAATATTTTAGAAGAATTTTATGTAACTATATAGGAAACTTAGTAGAAAATGGAGAATATCCTTGCGATATGGAAATATTAGGTGAGATTATAGAAAATATATGTTATAACAACATAGAAAAATATATAAATAAATAGTAAAAAAGGAACTGTCTTAATTTAATATGGCAGTTTCTTTTTACCAAGTATTATAGGGATATTACTTTGTAAAAAATAATATAATTACAATTCTTTGTTTTGGGATTTTTTGTTAAAAAAATTGTTGATAAAATGATAGGAAAAGGATTGTTTTTAATTTATCAATATGGTAGTATACTAGTATAAGAGTTGGGGGTTTTATATATTAAATCAAAATGTATAAAGCTATGGAGGATTTTATTATGGAAAATGTTTTTGAAAAATATGAAAAACTTAAAGATTTTTTAGTTTGTGTTGATTCTGATGGATGTGCAATGGATACTATGGAAGTTAAACATAGAAAGTGTTTTGCACCAGAAATGATAAAAACATGGAACTTAGAAGAGAATGAAGAATATATATTAAATCTTTGGTATGATTTGAATTTATACACAAAAACTAGAGGTATAAATAGATTTAAAGGTTTAGCTGAAACCTTTAAAATAATAAGAG
>OKWN01000621.1_pt1 | contig 13313 bp, 11 predicted proteins | sample 1607151 | NCBI WGS metagenome assembly OKWN01 (sample SAMN07501046, study PRJEB24779) | human gut metagenome | isolation source: stool | host: human infant | place: USA: Pittsburgh, PA | reverse complement strand
AGCATTTATCAAATCATTAGTATTATTTTCTAATGAATTTGGTGGGAAAACAGGTTCATGGAATGACAAAATAAAATAGTCTAGTCTAGGAATAACAAAAGGCTCTATATTGATATTTCCATTAGTATCAAGGATATTAGAGCCTCGCATCCTCTTAATATTAAAACATTTAGAATATATGACTGGGGAAGGGATAGAGAAACGCATATAGAAAAATCTTTGGATATGATAGATTATAAGTGTGAAAATAAAGCAGGAAAAATAGAAAATTTTAAAAGATTAGAGACACCATATTTTACAGTTAAAAAAATAGAAGTAAACGGAGAATATAACGATAAGAGTGATACAGAGGTATGTTCATACACAGTTATAAGTGGTGAGGGTAAAATAATTTGGTGAGATTATTGTGAAGAGCTGAATGAGAGAACTATTTATATAAAAAAGGAACTATTTATAAAATACAAGGAAAACTTCAACTAATAAAGTCTTATGTATAATATGGACTTAGAATTAAATATTTATATTTATGTGTATTTTTTATTGAAAAATATCGAATATAGCTGATTTTAATTATATTGCCAATGAAAAAATTAACAATCTAATTATTTCGAGGATTTAGGATACTATTAAAAATTATAAAAGTAGGAATTGTTTGGAAAAATTTTATTAATTCTAATTAAGTAACTTTTAATGTACTATGTAAGTACTTATAATATTATTATAGGTACTTGTTTGTTTAATAATTAAATTTTCTTATCTAAGAGTTTTAATAAAAATAAGGTTAGGAAAAAAAATATAAGAAATTTAAATAAAGTAGTTGAAAAATATAATGAATTTCCATATAATAATTTTAGAATTGAATAAATCCAAATGAGATTTACGAGAGACGTTTTTACTTATGTAAAAAGGCCGAAGAAGCAATCTGAAAATAGCCATTAAATTTTCAAGAGAAACTTTCAGGCAAAAATATCGTAAATTAATGGAACTCTGGAAAGACTTTGCTTATTAATTGGTAAAAGTCACCGACGAAGAAAATGAGTATTAAAACTCACTAAAACTTTCAGGTAAATGAACAGAGGATATGTGGCTACTATTTATAGTATCTACATATCCTCTTTTTTAATGTAAAGGAAGTTATAATTTCTAACTAGTTAATAGAGCGAGGTTGTTGTATTGAGTGGGAAGGTCAGGGTTGAGTTATTGACATAAAGTGATTTGTATATACAATGTCTCAAGCAAAGGTAATTTAATGTGAAAATATAATATTGGGGGGAAGATTAATATGATGGATGTAATGGAACTAAAAAGAACTAAGCTATATTCTACACATGAAAAATTGAATGCAAAAATGTTTGAATTTGCAGGGTGGGAAATGCCACTAGAGTATATAGGGGCGACCAAAGAGCATGATTATGTAAGAAGAAGTGCAGGGTTATTTGATGTTTCACATATGGGAGAGATAGAAGTTAAAGGAAAAGATGCTTTTAACTTTATACAATATTTAATCACAAATGATATTACAAATCTGAAAAAAGAAGAAATCATATACTCACCGATGTGTTATGAAAATGGAATGACAGTAGATGATTTACTAGTTTATATGATTAAGGAAGAAAATTATTTACTAGTAATCAATGCTGGAAATATAGATAAAGATTTTGAATGGATAAAAGAAAAAGGTGAAAAATTTGATGTAGAGATAAATAATATATCAAATTATATTGGTCAATTGGCAATACAAGGACCTAAAGCAGAAGCAATCTTATCAAAGTTAGTAGATGTAAATTTAAGTAATATAGAGTTTTATAAATTTAAAAATAATGTGGCTGTTTGTGGAGAAAAATGCATAGTTTCAAGAACGGGTTATACTGGAGAAGATGGATTTGAAATATATTGCAATAACAATGTTGTAGAAAAAATATGGAATGATATTTTGGAAACAGGAAAAGACAATATAACACCAGCAGGTCTTGGCGCTAGAGATACTTTAAGAGCAGAGGTGAATTTACCTCTATATGGACATGAAATAAGTGAAGAAATATCTCCAATTGAAGGGGGTCTTGGAATATTTGTAAAACTAAATAAAGAAAATTTCCTAGGAAAAGATGCTTTAACTAGTTTAAAATCACAAGAAACACAAAGAAAGCTAGTAGCTTTTGAAATGCAAGGTAAAGGAATGATAAGAGGCGGCTATGAAATAGAAGTAGATGATAAAGTTATAGGATTCGTTACTACAGGTCTTAAATCACCTACTTTAGATAAATTTATAGGTATGGCGATTATAGATTCTAACTATGCAAAAGTTGGAACTGAAATAGGAGTAAAGGTTAGAAAAAAACTTGTAAGTGCAGTAATAGTAAAAAGACCTTTCTATAAAAAACAATATAAAAAAGCAGAATTAGTAAAAGAAGAATATAAACAATACCCATATATACCAGCAACACATGAAGACGAAGAAAAAATGCTTAAAGTATGTAAAGTAAATTCAATAAATGATTTATTCTCAGACATTCCAGATAATTTAAAACTTAAAAGAGATTTAGAATTAGAAGAATCAAAATCAGAATTAGAAGTTGCTACAATAGTAAAAAATATAGCATATAAAAATATAAGTACAGAAGAATTAACTTGCTTTTTAGGCGCAGGAGCGTATGATCATTATGTTCCTTCAATCATAAAACATATCACATCAAGAAGCGAATTTTATACAGCATATACACCATATCAAGCAGAAATAAGTCAAGGAACATTACAAAGTATATTTGAATTCCAATCAATGATAGCAGAAATTACAAAAATGGATATAGCAAATGCATCTATGTATGATGGTGCAACAGCAGCAGTAGAAGGGTGTTTGCTTGCAGTTTCCAAAACTAAACGTAAAAAAGTAGTAGTAGGAAAAACAGTTCATCCAGAAACAAGACAAATATTAAAAACATATTTACAATTTAATAATTGTGAAGTAGTAGAAGTTGATTATGATAGAGAGTTAGGTATGACGGATTTAAATAAATTAAAAGAAGTAGTAGACGAGGATACTGCTTGTGTACTACTTCAAAACCCAAACTTTTTTGGAGTTATAGAAGATGTAGATGAAGTTGGTCAAATAGCTCATGCTAAAAAAGCTATGTATGTATTAAGTGTAAACCCAATAACTTTAAGTGTATTGAAATCTCCAGGAGAAGTAGGAGCAGATGTGGCTGTTGGAGATGCTCAGCCTTTAGGAAATGCATTAAATTATGGAGGCCCTTATGTAGGATTCTTGGCTATAAAATCAGGTTTAATTAGAAAAATGCCGGGTAGAGTAGTTGGTCAAACAGTGGATAGAAATGGTAATAGATGTTATTGTTTGACTCTTCAAACTAGAGAACAACATGTTAGACGTGAAAAAGCAACTTCAAATATATGCTCTAATCAAGGATTATGCGCTTTAAACTCAGCGATTTATATGGCAACTATGGGCAAAAAGGGATATGAAGAAGTAGCAATGCAAAACATGCAAAAATCACACTATGCAGTTAAAAAAGTAAGTGAAGGTGGAAAATTTACACCATTATTCAAAGGAAAGTTCTTTAATGAATTTGTTATAAAATCACCAGTAGAAATAGAAGAATTGAATAAAAAATTATTAGATAATAATATACTTGGAGGATATGATTTAGGTAAAGATTACCCTGAACTAAGTGGATGTACAATGCTTTGTGTGACTGAAAAAAGAAGTGTAGATGAAATAAATAAATTAATAGGAATTATGGAGGGGATGTAAAAATGAAAGAATATAATAGCTTATTAATTGAGATTTCTAAGGAAGGAAGAAAAGCTTATTCCCTTCCCAAATTAGATGTGGAAGAATTTAAATTAGATGAAATGTTAGATCACAACATGATAAAGAAAACAGATCTAGAATTACCAGAACTTAGTGAATTAGATGTTGCAAGACATTATACTTTATTATCAAATAAAAATTTTGGTGTGGATACAGGATTTTACCCTCTAGGATCTTGTACTATGAAATATAATCCTAAAATAAATGAAGATATGGCATTACTTAGTAAATTTACAAGTGTTCACCCCTATCAACCAATTGAAACAGTTCAAGGTTCTCTAGAACTGATGTACAATTTATCAAAAATGTTATGCGAAATAACAGGAATGGATGAAGTTACTTTACAGCCATCAGCAGGAGCGCATGGAGAATTTACTGGACTTATGATGATAAGAAAATATCATGAAAGTAGAGGAGATTTAAAGAGAACTAAGGTTATAGTTCCTGATTCAGCTCACGGAACAAATCCTGCCAGTGCAAATATGGCTGGATTTGATATTATCGAAGTTGAATCAACTAAAAATGGAGCTGTTGATATAGAAAAATTAAAAGAAGTATTAAATGATGAAGTTGCAGCATTGATGTTAACGAACCCAAGTACTCTAGGATTATTTGAAAGAAACATAGAGGAAATTGCAGCTCTAGTTCACGAAGCTGGCGGACTTTTATACTATGATGGTGCGAATACAAATGCAATAATGGGAATAACTAGAGCAGGGGATATGGGATTTGATGTAGTTCATTTAAATCTTCATAAAACTTTTGCTGCACCTCATGGTGGAGGTGGACCTGGAAGTGGTCCAGTTGGTGTAAAAAAAGATTTAATTCCTTATTTACCAATTCCTGTGATCGAAAAAATTAAAGGCAAATATTTGCTAAACTATGATAAAAAAGACTCTATAGGTAAAATTAAAAATTTCTATGGTAACTTTGCAGTAATGATAAGATCTTTTGCTTATATATTAACTATGGGAAGAGATGGGCTTAAAAAAGCAAGTGAAATAGCAGTTTTAAATGCAAACTATTTAAAAGAAAATTTAAAGGAAGATTACGATTTACCAATAGATGAAATCTGTAAACATGAATTTGTATTAAGAGGACCTCATGGAGAGTACAATACTATGGATATAGCAAAAAGAATGTTAGACTATGGATATCATCCACCAACAGTTTATTTTCCACTAATAATTAGAGAAGCGATGATGATAGAACCAACTGAAACTGAAAGTCTAGAAACTTTAGATAAATTTATATATGCAATGAAATTAATATCAAAAGAAGGAAAAGAAAATCCTGAATTATTAACATCAGCTCCACACGATACTATAGTTAGTAGGGTTGATGATGCTAGAGCAGTAAAGAAACCTATCTTAACTTGGAAGAACAGATAAAATTAATATACCAAATAAAAAAATGACTAGAAAAAATTTTTCCTAGTCATTTTTTTATTTGGTGGGGAAAAGTTTACGGGAAAATAATCTAAGATGTATCTTCTGCTTAAAAGAATTAAGTCTTACTAATGAAGATATTGAAGAATATGAATTTTATACTTAACGAATAATTGTATATGTCATATAAGCCAAATATATAACTATAAATATTATACCTTGATATCTTACAAGGGAATTAGACTTTTTAATAAAGAAATATAAAAGAATAGTTATAGCGAACATAAATACAATATCAATTAAAGCAAACATACTTATATTTATAGGACTTATAGTAGCTGCTAACCCTAAAACTAAAAGTATATTAAAGATATTAGAACCAATAACATTTCCTATAGCTATTTCAGTTTCACCTTTTCTGACTGCTATTACAGATGTAACAAATTCAGGCAAAGAAGTACCAATGGCGACTATAGTTAAACCAACTAAGTTAGCACTCATTCCAAAAGAGGTAGCTATATTAGTGGCAGAATTTACGACCATATCTCCACCTAATATAATTCCTATAATTCCAATTATGCTAAGTAATATAGTCTTACCCATTGCCATTTCTTCTCCCACTTCTAATTCAGCTGTTGTAGCAGTTTCGGCTACAGATTCACTACTAGTACTCTTTGCATTCATAACTGTAGAGTATAGAAAATAAGCAAATAAAACTAAAAGAATTATTCCTTCTATACGACTTACATTCATGTTAATACCGAAAAGTAATAATAGTAGACTGATTAAAATCAAGAAAGGAGTATCTTTTCTAATTGTATTTTTCTCAACAGGTAATTTTGCCAATATGGCAGAAACACCAAGTACAACTAAAATATTAAAAAAATTAGAACCAACTACATTAGCCACACTCATATCATTTTGACCAGCCAGTGAAGATGTAATACTAACAGCAGCCTCAGGAGCAGAGGTACCCATTGCAACTATAGTAAGGCCTATTACCATAGGTGGCACGTTAAATTTTCTAGCAATAGATGAAGTTCCGTCTACAAATAAGTCAGCACCCTTTATAAGAAAAAAGAAGCCTATAATTAGAATTATAAATGACATATTAATTCCTCCTGTTAATCTATAATAAATAAAATTTAGAATATCATAATAATATGTAAATATTATTTTTATTTTGCAAAAAATAGCACTCATTATATTATCTTTTGTTTTATACTTTATTATCCTAAGAATAAAATGGGAAAATTAATTTTGAATATATTATAAAAATATATTAATTAATATTTTACATATATCTATTGTCCAAAATAAATAAATAGCCGTCAAACTTTAAATGTAAGACAGCTATTAAAAAGATTATATTAAGTTGTTTTATCTCATAATAGTATAAGCCATATATGCTATATAAATAGCAATTAATATTAAACCTTGCTTTTTAACAAGAGAATTATCTTTTTTCATAAATATGTATAAAAGAACAGTTATTGCAACCATAAATATTATATCCGTTAAAGCTAACATACTTATTGCAATTGGTTTGATCGTTGTAGCTAACCCTAAAACTAATAAAATATTAAATATATTTGAGCCAATAACATTTCCTATAGCTATTTCAGTTTCACCCTTTTTGATAGCTACTACAGAAGTAACAAATTCAGGTAAAGATGTACCAACGGCAACTATAGTTAAACCAACTAAGTTAGCGCTCATACCAAAAGCTGTTGCAATATCGGTAGCAGAATTTACAACCATATCTCCACCTAATACTATACCTAAGATACCTAATATGCTTAATAATATAGTTTTTGACATAGACACTTCTTCAGAAACTTCTATTTCCATAGCTACTTCCGATTGAGCCATAGAATTTGAAGAAGCATTTTTGGCACCTTTTACAGTGTTTATTAAGAAGTAAGCAAATACAACTAATAATACTAGACCTTCTATTCTATTTACTCTTAAATCAAGACTAAATAGCAATAATAATCCACTAACAAATAATAAGAAAGGTGTATCTTTTTTTATAGTATCTTTTTGAACAGGAAGTTTTGCCAATATAGCAGAAACACCAAGAACTATAAGTATGTTAAAGAAGTTTGAACCAACTACATTAGCCACACTCATATCATTTTGACCAGCTAAAGATGATGTTATGCTTACTGCTGCCTCTGGTGCACTTGTACCCATTGCGACTATTGTAAGACCTATAACCATTGCAGGTACATTAAATTTTCTAGCTATAGATGCTGCACCTTCCACAAATAAATCGGCACCTTTTATAAGGAAAAAGAAACCTATAATTAATAGTAAAAATGACATATATATTCCTCCGAATCTAATTAAAATAATTTTGTCGATATAATAGGATACCATAAAAACTATATATTTACAAAAATTTATAATAATTATATTTATTTTGGGAAGGAAGATAAAATTTCAAATAAAAAGAAATTATTGAGATAAAAAATTCTCTTCGCTTGAGTTACGTGTCAGCGAAACACTTCATGTTACAAATTAGGTGACCTCGCTACAGTTTCAGACAACCCAGTTACTCAAAAAAAACTGCCTATAAAAATAGACAGTTTTTTTATGTAATTTCTTCGCTTAAGGATTTCATAATTAATGAATCACTAAAACTTAATATTTATACTTTATTCAACCCTTCAGGATTAAATATATATTATACATTTATGTATAAAATTATTCTTATTATTTTAATTAATCTTATTTTAAATTTAAAGCTAAAATAACTGGATTTCTTGAAAGTGAAAATTACATGTAAAGATGATTTATATAATAAAATATATTATGATAATATTAGATTTAGGAAACGTAGAAAACTTTAAAGTGGAGGATAAAAATGAGGAAAGAACATATTTCTAAGAAGATATAGAAGATTTGGGGAAAATATAAATGAGAACTTTAATAATGAAGAACATAAATTTAAAAAATTAGTATTAAATAAACAATCTAGATCGGTAAAAGTTAGAGGAAAAAATATTGCATTAACAAATCATGAATTTGATATATTATGTCTTTTACTAAAAAATCCAGATAAAGTTTATTCCAGAGAAGCTTTATATGGACAAGTGTGGAAGAGTGGATATTATGGTGAAGATAACTCTGTAAATGTTCATGTTAGTAATATAAGAAAAAAGATAAAAGATATAGCAGAAGATGAAGAATATATAAAAACAGTTTTGGGGATTGGATTTAAATTAAATAATGATTAATAATCTTTAAACTTTCTTGAATATTTATTAAAAATATTTCTGTATTCTTATCAATGTAAAGTTAATTGAAACTTAAAAAGAATTAAAAAGTTGAAGGGAGAATGCAGATGAAAATCAATTATAAAAACACACAAGTTGTGTAAAAAATATGGTCAAGATCATGCATTATCAAATATAGATATTACTGTAAATTAAGGTGATATTTATGGGGTGCAGGAAATAATGGAGCAGAAAAGACTACGCTTCTTAGAATTTTAACAGGACAGGCTGAAAGTAGTAGTGGTGAATTTGAACTATTCGAGAAAACTTCAAAGGTCGATTTAGGTAAAGCTAGACGAAGAACAGGAACTATAATAGAATCGCCAAGTTTTACGAAAAATTAACAGTAGAGCAAAATATGGAATATTATCGTATGCAAAGAGGAATACCAGGCAAAGACAAAATAGATAAAGTTCTAAAAGAAGTTAATTTATTAGATGTAAATAAAAAGAAGTTTAAAGATTTATCTCTTGGAATGTAACAAAGATTAGGGTTAGCGCTAGCTATGATGACAGAGCCGGAGTTATTATTGTTGGACGAACCTATCAATGGGCTAGATCCATCAGGAATTATAGAAATAAGAAATTTACTCTTAAAGCTTAATAAATAAAAGAACATTACAATTCTAATATCAAGCCATATATTATCTGAGCTAGCTAATGTAGTCACATGTTATGGATTTTTAAATAAAGGTCAATTAGTAGAAGAATTATCTGCCAAAGAACTTGAGGAAAAATGTAAAAGCTATTTAGAAATTAAAGTAAATAACCCTAAGAAAATGTCAGCATTATTAGAAGAAGAGTTGGTATATAAGGATTATAAAGTATTGCCAGAAGATAGAATCAAGATATTTGAAGGAATTGATGAACCAGAAAAAATAAGTGGTTTGGCTGCTTCTAATAATATAGGATTATTAGCTTTGGAGGAGAAATCTGTAAATCTTGAAAATTACTACATGTCTTTAATAGGAGGTATTCAACATGATTAATTATATTAAAAGTGAAGTTTATCGTAATATACGTTCTAAGGGAAATTATATATTTTTATTTGGGTGCATGGCATTTGTGCTATTTATAAATGGAGTACTTGTAGGTTTTGTAAATAATGATCCAAACTTTCCTTATGCTAATACTTATTATTCATTTTCATCACTATATATGAGTATGGGAATTCCTCTAGCTTTATGCTTACCTATGGTAGCAGTGATATTTGGGCAAGAGCATAAAAGTCATACTTTAAAAAACTCTATTTCTTATGGAATAGCAAGAAGTGAAATTTATTTTGGCAAGTTTGTAGTTTTATTAATTATAGCTTTAATTAACTTAATACTTATTAGTTCAGTTTACATTGGAAGTGCGTTATTGTTACTTGATAATAGTGGATCTATTTATTTAAATGAACTAATAAGAGCTTTAATAGACTGCATGCCATTATTTTTAGTTAGTGCTACAGTAGCCCATTGTTTTTATTTTATATTCGAGAGTGAAACTACAGTAGTTATGTGGTGGGTTTCTATTATGGTTATAATATCTAAAGTGATGGAACTACTAGGAGCTAGAGTAGAAATATTGAGAAAGATAGCTCAGCTTATGCCATGGAATATAGTGAAAAATATTACAGAAGGTAGCGGTGATCATAAATTTATATTCTTTTGGAGTAGTCAACAAGGCTTAATAAATTGCTTTATAGTAGGAATTGTTGGAACTTTAGTATTTTATTTATTGGGAATGAAGCTATTTGAAAAGGTTGAAATAAAATAATAAAAGAGGAGTGTGCAGAGTATGATTTTTATAGTGATAATTTTATTTTTTACAAGTGTGTATTTTTCTGCACGCTTTTTTTGCTTTCTAAAAATATTAGAGAAGCAAAATATGATTTAAAAGAGGTATGTGAAGATATTGAAAGAAATCGAAGGCTTACTTTAGCATCTCCAAACAAAGACTTAGAAGACTTATTGCAAGAGATGAATAATTACTTAGAAAAAACTCAGATGGAGAAAATTAAAAGTACTCGAAGGGAAAAAGAGCTACGAAAAGAAATCGAAAATATATCTCATGATTTAAGAACTCCACTCACATCCATATTGGGTTATTTGGAATTAATAAAAGATGAAGAAATTACAAAGGATGAAAAGTATGAATATATTTCTATAGTAGAGAGAAAATCTAGAGATTTAAAAGATTTGATTCAAATCTTTTATGATTTATCCAGATTAGAAGCAAATGAATATAAAGTAGATATAAAAACTATTGATATCCATAAAGAACTGATGGAGCAACTACTAATTTATTATAATGATTTTGATAAAAGAGGAATAGATGTGGAGCTAGATATTGGTGAGGAAGCAATAAATATTCAAGGTGATTTAAACATTATAGGCAGAATTTTTACTAATTTAATTCAAAATGCTATAAAATATGCAAAGGATACTTTTAAAGTATGTATGAAACAATCAAATGATAATATTGATATAATTTTTAGTAATAATGTTGAAAATCTAGAAGAAGCAGATGTAGAAAAATTATTTAAACGTTTTTATATGAAAGATAAGTCAAGAAGTAATCAAAGTTCTGGACTTGGACTTACCATAACTAAGCTTTTAGTTGAAACTATGAATGGCAATATAAGAGCTAAAATTAAAGATGATTTTATTTATTTTAAAATTACATTTAAGGTTTCTAAAAATGAATAAGTTAAGAAAATAAAGAAAATACCCCAATATATAGTATACACTTGAATAAAATTAACTATATTAAAAACTTAATAGAAGTAAATAAACCTTAGATGTATCAAAATTTATTTATTCATCATATAGTAATATATCTTGAACAAATGGAGGATATATTATGTGTGGAATTGTAGGATGGTCTAATCTTAAAAATAATATAAGAGATTACTCCAATATAATGGACAAAATGATTAATACACTAAAGTTGAGAGGACCTGATTCAGGAGGACTAAAAGTTTACGATCATACATTAATTGGTCATAGAAGACTTTCTATAGTTGACCCTACTGGAGGTCTTCAGCCAATGACTAAGAAAATAGGGGATAGAGAATATACCATTTGCTATAATGGTGAGCTTTACAATACTGAAGAAGTGAGAGCAGATTTGATTGCCAAAGGATATACTTTTGATTCTTATGGAGATACAGAAGTTCTGTTAACATCATATATTGAATATGGTAAAAACTGTGTTGATTATATCAATGGTATTTTTGCTTTTGGAATTTGGGATGAATATAATCGAGAATTGTTTTTATGCAGAGATCCGCTGGGTATAAAACCACTTTTTTATTCTTACAAAGATGGGAATTTAGTTTTCGCTTCAGAAATGAAAACTTTATTGATGCATCCATCTGTGGATTCCGTAGTAGATAAAGATGGTTTACTTGAGCTGATGTCTTTAGGCCCAGCAAGAAGTTTAGGAAGTGGAATATTTAGAGACATAAAAGAAGTACCACCTGCATTTTATCTAATTTTTAATGAGAAAGGTATTACTTTAAATGAGTATTGGGAGTTAGAAGTAAGGGAACATGAGGACGACTTAGATAAAACTAAAAAGTATGTAAGAGAGTTATTAGTTGAGGTAATTGAAAATCAACTAGTTAGTGATGTACCTGTTTGTGCTTTTTTATCAGGGGGACTTGATTCCAGTATAATTTCAAAAGTAGCATTTGATAAGTTTAAAAAAAAATAATATGGAAACTTTAAATACTTTTTGTATTGACTACAAGGATAACGATAAGTATTTTAAAAAGGATATATTTCAACCTAATTCAGATTCGGACTATGTGGGGATAATGGTTGATTTTTTAGGGAGCAATCATCATAATGTGGTATTAGATAATGTGGACTTGGCACATGCACTAGATGATGCAACTATAGCAGCTGATTTACCGGGAATGGCTGATATAGACTCTTCACTGTATTTATTTGCAAAAGAAGTAAGAAAATATGCAACTGTTGCGCTATCTGGAGAGTGTGCCGACGAAGTATTTGGAGGATATCCATGGTTTACAAGAGAATATGACTCAATTGAAATCTTCCCTTGGGCTGATTCAATTGAATATAGAAAAAATATATTAAGAAATGATTTAAAATCTCTTCCTATTGAAGATTATACAAAGGGACTATGTAGAGATAGTATTAATAAAATTCCTAAATTGCCTGGAGAAAGTCATAATGATAGAATTATAAGAGAACTGTCTTATCTTAATATAAAATATCAGATGATTACCTTGATAAATAGAAAAGATAGAATGACAATGTCTAATAGTTTAGAAGGAAGAGTACCTTTTGCTGACAAGAGACTAGTTCAGTATGCTTTTAATTTACCAAAAGATATGAAGTTATTACATGGTAGAGAAAAAGGACTACTTCGTGAAGCTGTGAGAGGATTAGTGCCAGACGAGATTATAGATAGAAAGAAAAGTCCTTATCCAAAAACTCACAATCCAGAGTATACAAAGGAAGTAAGTACAATGCTAAGATTGATTTTAGCAGATAAAAAATCTCCTATTCATCAAATTGTAGATTTTGATTTTGTATCTAGATTGGTTGATACAGGAGGGGCATCTTTTGAACAACCTTGGTATGGACAATTAATGACAGGTCCACAGGTTATTGCTTATTTGATTCAGTTAAATAACTGGATGAAGTTTTATGATGTTAAATTAGATATATAGATAGGAAAAAGCCATTAATAGAAAAATTATTAATGGCTTTTTAAATTTATCTTAGAGAATTTTTTTATCAAATAATCTATAACCAGTTATAATTAAAGCTATGAAACAAAGTACAAAAGATACTAAAAA
>OKWN01000620.1_pt1 | contig 13316 bp, 9 predicted proteins | sample 1607151 | NCBI WGS metagenome assembly OKWN01 (sample SAMN07501046, study PRJEB24779) | human gut metagenome | isolation source: stool | host: human infant | place: USA: Pittsburgh, PA | reverse complement strand
TTAATCATTATAATAAAATAATAATTGTATATATAATATTTGTCTACTATATTATTATAACATCACTTTATTGGCTTTTAGTTCTTTTTCTTATAAAAATTTCCTTACAATAAAAAAAGTGCTACCCAAAAAGATTAGCACTTTTTTCAGTATATTTTTAGCTGGCTTTTTCAAATTGACTATTGTACAATTCTGCATAAAATCCATTAGCAATTAAAAGCTCATCATGATTTCCACTTTCAATAATATCTCCATCTTTCATAACCAAGATAATATCGGCATTTTTAATAGTTGATAATCTGTGAGCTATTACAAAAGATGTTTTTCCAACTGTTAATTTATCCATAGCCTCTTGAATTAATATTTCTGTTCTAGTATCTACAGAGCTAGTTGCCTCATCTAGTATTAGTAGTGGTGCATTTTTAACCATTGCCCTTGCTATAGTTATTAATTGTTTTTGTCCAGCAGATAAATTAGTATTATCATCTAATATAGTGTCATATCCATTAGGCAGAGTTCTTATAAAGTGGTCTATTCCCACTGCCTTACAAGCTGCTACTATTACAGATTCAGAAACATTTTCTTTATTATAAGTTATATTATCTCTTACTGTTCCTTCAAATAACCAAGTATCTTGAAGTACCATACAGAATAAATCATGAACAGCTTCCCTACTTAAATCTTGAATAGGTGTTTTATCTATTTTTATAGTGCCACTATTCACATCATAAAACTTCATAAGTAGATTTATTAAAGTAGTCTTACCTGCCCCAGTAGGTCCTACTATTGCAACTTTTTGTCCAGCCTTAATATCAACTGAGAAGTCTTTTATTATTAATTTACTTTCATCATATCCAAACTTAACATGCTCAAATTCAACATTACCTTTAATATTGTCTAAAGAAGTTTTCTTATGACTTTCATCATTCATTTCCTCTTCTCCTAAAAACTCAAATACACGTTTACATGCAGCTGAAGTCGATTGTAGTGATGTTGCTGCTTGTGCAAATTGAGTAAGTGGCTGTGTGAAAAATCTAATATACATCATGAATGCTACTATTACACCAAATGTTATTTTGTCGTTGAATGCAAGCATTGCTCCAACAACACAAACTGCCACATATCCAAAGTTTCCTATAAACACCATTAAAGGCATCATAAGGCCTGATATAAATTGTGATTTCCATGCACTATCACGAAGTTCATCATTTATATTTTTAAATTCTTTATTTATTTCTTCTTGTGCATTGTATACTTTTATTACACTGTGTCCAGAATATGTTTCTTCTATATGACCATTTATCTTACCTAAAAGGTTTTGTTGTCTTTGGAAGAATTTTTGAGATCTTGATACTATTAACATCATTAAAGCAAAACCAATTGCAGTTGCTACTATTGCTGTAATAGTTAAAGTTACATTTGTTTTTAACATCATAAATAAAGAACCTAAAAATAAAGATACTCCACTTACTAAAGCACCCATACTTTGATTTAATGTTTGTCCTATTGTATCCACATCGTTAGTCACACGACTTAAAGTATCACCAACAGTTGTTTTATCATAATATTTTAATGGTAATCTATTTATTTTTCCTGTTATATCGCTTCTAAGTTTTTTACTTGTTACCTGAGTTACTGTAGCCATTATAAAACTTTGTGAGTAAGATAATACAATACTAATAGCGTATAATATAGCCATAAATATACCTACTTCATAGATTTTATCCATATCGATACCTGTTATTATACCTTCTGTAATTATATCTGTAATTTCACTTAATTTTTCTGGACCATAAACTGTAATTACGGATCCTCCTATGGCAAATATTAAAGCTAAAACTAAATATATAGCATGTTTTTTCATATATTTAATAAGGTCTAATAGTCCACCTTTAGAATTTGATTTATTTTCTTTACGCATTAAGCTAACTCCTCCTTTGAAAGTTGAGAATATGCTATTTCTTGATACACTTTACAATTTTTCATAAGTTCTTCATGGGTTCCCATACCTACTATTTGACCTTCATCAAGCACTATTATTTTATCTGCATCAATTATAGTACCTATACGTTGGGCTACTATTAAGTTTGTAGCACCTTTTGTTTCTTTTTTAAGTACTGAACGAAGTTTTCTATCTGTTTTATAGTCAAGAGCTGAGAAAGAATCATCGAATATGTATATTTTTGGCTCTCTACAAATTGCTCTAGCTATAGATAGTCTTTGTCTTTGACCTCCTGATACGTTTGTACCACCTTGTGATATACTTGATTTATAAGTATCTTCCATTTTGCTAACAAACTCTGTTCCTTGAGCTATATCTATGGCTTTTTTAATATCTTCATGAGAATATTGTCCTTTACCATTATCTCCATAAGCAACATTTGAGCTTACGTTTCCTGTAAATAATACAGCCTTTTGATGAACATATCCTAAAATATTGTTAAGATGTTTTTGTTTATAATGTTTTACATTAACTCCACCAACCAAAACTTCACCTTCACAAGTATCATAAAATCTTGGTATTAAGTTTATTAAAGATGTTTTACCACTCCCTGTTGCACCTATTATAGCAACAGTTTGACCAGCTTTAGCTTTGAAGCTTATATCACGAAGTACATATTCTGAATCTTGTGCATCAGGATATCTAAAGCTAACATTTTTGAATTCTATTTCACCTTCATCTGTAGTATGTTCAATGTTTCCATGTCCATCAATTATACTTTCTTTAGTATTTAGAACTTCCAATATACGTTTAGCAGAAACACTTGCTCTTGGCATCATTATAAATATCATTGTTAACATTATAAATGACATTATAACTTGCATTGAATAAGATGAAAATACTATCATATCACTAAATAATGTTATTTTATTTTCCATAGATGCGTCATTTATTAAATATGCACCTATCAAATATATGGATAAAGATAATATATTTAATACAAACATCATTCCTGGCATAATTAGACCCATAGATCTATTTATAACCAAATTATTTTTTGTTACTTCATTATTTACATTTTCAAATTTTTCATTTTGATAACCTTCTGCATTATATGCACGAACTACACGTATCCCAGTTAAATTTTCTCTAGTTACTAAGTTAAGCTTATCTGTTAAACCTTGAACTTTCTTAAATCTTGGCACAACAAATACCATTATGATTGCTATTAGTAATATTATAGTAAATAGTGCTATACCTGTTGCTGTAGTCCATTCCCAACCTTTACCTAGTATTTTACCTATAGCCCAAATTGCTGTTATAGGAGCTTTCATTATTAATTGAAGTCCCATAGCTACTATATTTTGAACCTGTGTTATATCATTAGTTGAACGTGTTATTAAACTGGAAGTAGAGAATTTATTTATTTCTGCCATTGAAAATCCTTCTATTTTATCATATACATCTGCACGAAGCATCCAAGATAGGTTTGAAGCTATTCTTGCTGCAAAGTATCCCACTATGAATGATGCTACTAAACTTCCTAATGCACATAATAACATATATCCTCCAGACTTTAATATTTCACTCATTTCACTACCTGGCATCTGAACTAACATTGTAATTTCAGACATATAATCTGGGAGTTTTAAGTCAAGATATACTTGTGCAATTACAAATACAAAACTGCAAAGTATAAACAACCAGTCTTTTTTAGTTAAAAACTTTAATATTTTTATCATTGTTGTATTCCTTTCTATTTAATTAAAATTATATGTTGAAATTTTATTAAACAAAAATTAACTAAAGATTAATTAAAGATGAACTAAAAATGAACTTTTTTATTTTATGTTTATAAATATTGACTCGTATCCATAATCTAATATAATAAAAGTTGCAAAGGAGGGATACAATGATCGATATATTATTAGTTGAAGATGATGATAAGCTAAATAAATTATTTTATACTGTACTTTCTAAACAAGGCTTTAATATACATAGTGCCAAAGATGGTATTGAAGCCTTTAATATAATGGGAAATAACCATGTGGACTTAATTATTTCAGATATAATGATGCCTAATATGAATGGTTACGAATTTACTGAATCCATTAGAGAATTCGATGCGGAAATTCCTATTTTAATGATTACTGCAAAGGATGACTTTAAATCAAAGCAAAAAAGCTTTTTAATTGGCATAGATGACTATATGGTAAAGCCTATTGATGTAAATGAAATGATATTAAGAGTAAACGCTCTTCTAAGAAGAAGTAAAATAGTTCATGATAAAAAACAAGTTGTGGGTAGTACTGTTTTAGAATACGATGCTTTAAGTGTAACTGTAAATGATGAAACTATAGTTTTACCTCAAAAAGAATTTTATTTATTATATAAATTATTATCTTATCCAAACAAAGTATTTACTAGAAATCAACTTATGGATGAGATTTGGGGTGTAGATAGTCCATCTGATCTTCAAACTATAGATGTACATATTAATAGACTTCGTAGAAATTTTGAAAATAATCCTGATTTTACAATCGTTACTGTAAGAGGCCTTGGATATAAGGCGGTAAAAAATGAAAGCTAAAAATAAAAAAGCACTTCATTTTTGGGGACCTTTTATAATCAATATTTTTATAACTTGTTCTGTTACTTTCTTTATTGTTAGTATCGGATTTTCTATAGGTACAAGATTAGATATAGTTAATAATGAAAAGTTAAATACTTTATGGGGTCTATTCTTATTTATCTCAATTAATGTTACATTAGCTTCTATTTTTACTTGTATTATAGGTGCATTAACTAATAATTTTATGAAGCCTTTAAAAAAACTAATTGAGGCTACAAATGAAGTTTCTAAAGGTGACTTTTCAATAAGACTAAGAGAATGTAATGTTCCTCCTACAGTTTACGAAATGAATACTTCTTTTAATAAAATGGTAAAAGAATTAAGTAGTATTGAAACTTTGAGAAATGACTTTATCGTAAATGTATCTCATGAATTTAAAACACCAATAGCAGCTATCGAAGGATATGCCACATTATTGCAAGATAGTGATTTAAGTGAAAATGAAAGAATTGAGTATACAAAAATTATTTTAGATAGTTCTAGACAGCTTTCTTCTCTTTCTGGAAATATTCTTAAATTATCAAAACTGGAAACTCAAGAAATTATTCCTGATAAAAAATACTTTTCTTTGGATGAGCAATTAAGACAAGCTTTATTACTATTGGAAACTCAATGGTCAAAGAAAAATATTGATATTGATATGGATCTTAAAACAACTAACTACTATGGTAGTGAAGATTTATTAATGCAAGTTTGGTTAAATATTTTTGGTAATGCTATTAAATTTACTCCTGAAAATGGACTTATTGTTACTACTTTAAAAGAAGCACCAAATGGCATTTGTGTTTCTATTAGCGACAATGGTATTGGTATGGGTGATGATGTTAAAAATAGAATTTTTGATAAGTTTTATCAAGGAGATAGGTCGCGTAATTTTCAAGGAAATGGTCTTGGCTTAACTTTAGTAAAAAAAATTTTAGATTTGTGTAAATGTGAAATAAATGTAATAAGTAAGATAAATGAAGGTACAACATTTAATATATATCTTCCTATTGAAAAAAAGTAATCTTAAGGTATTATCACAATTGTGGTAATACCTTTTTATAATTATTCACTTTCCACTTCTGGACTAGGTGCTTCTGGTGTTGTATTTTCGCTTCCAGAGTTATCATTTGAAGGCGGTGTAACTTCAGGAGTTTGATTCACACCATTATTTCCTTCATCTGGATTAGTTATTGTACCTCCTGAACCTCCGGTGTTGTTTGGTTTGTTTGGTTTATTTGGTTTACTTGTATTATTACTACTGTTATTATTTGAATTATTGTTACTAGAACTACTACTATTTGAATTATTATTGTTTGAACTATTACTGCTTGAGTTATTATTGTTTGAGTTATTATTTGAACTATTGCTCTTATTTAAATCACTAGTAGAAGAGTCCTTTTTACTAGATTGATTATCTTTTTTATTAGAAGTAGCAGTTTTATTTTTATCAGTTTTCTCTTCTTTATTTTCTTCCACTTTATTATCTTCTTCTTTAGGTTTTGTAGTTTCTTCTATTTTTGTAGTATTAGCTTCTACGTCCTTTTTATTTTTTTCTAATAAATCATATCCATAAACAGCAGCTCCTCCCACTATAACAATGGCTGCACAAACTCCAAGAGTTTTTCCTAACTTACCTTTTTTTCTTTTCTTTCTAGGTAAAATTTCTTCTACATCATAAGTTTCATTACTTAGTTCACCATATTGTAAATATGATTTTAAATCTAGTATAAATCTATCTATATTACGATATTTACTTTCTAAATTGTTATTTGTAGCTTTTTCTATAATGGATACTAAGTTTTTATTAGATATTTGTTTTTTGTAATTATTAGCTTCAAAAGTTAATTTTCCAGTTAATAAACTATATAAAACAACTCCTAAATCATAAATATCTTTCTCTGGATTAAATTTCAGTTCTTCAACTTTTGTTTCTTCATCTTCCTGGGATAGATAGGCAAACTCTTTATTTTCTAAGTATGATAAAATATCTGCTTTAACTATATCTTTAGAGTTTATAAATATGTTGTTTAAGCTTAAATTATTAAATAACATATTTCTGTCATGAAACTCTTTTAAGCCCTGTGATACAGTTTCCACTATTTTAAGTGCTTCATTTTCTTCAAACTTTTTACTAGCTAACTTTTCTTCTAAAGAAATTCCTTTAAAATACTCACCTTCTATATAGTAGTACGTTTTTCCACACCCACTGTACTTAAACATATTGTTCACATGAATTAGATTAGGATTTCTTATAGTTTTTAGATTGTCTACTTCTTTTAATAAATTATTTATATATTCCTCATCTTGACTTTTTCTTACTAGAACTTTTAATATTACTTTTTCCTCAGTAGTTGCGTGAACTGCTTTATATGTATCAGCCCATTCATTTCTTGTCATAAATTTTCTTTTTATATATGTTTCATTAAAATACTTCATTGGATTCCCCTTCAATTACTAAATTCTTTCATATAATAATTTTACCAATTTAATAATATTTGTAAATATTTATATGAACAATCCTTAATTTTACATTAAAAAAAGAGTTGTTGCATAATAATTTTTTATTATATAACAACTCTTTTTACTAAAGTATTTTTAATTTATTATCTTGATTATTTTTTAAATATAGTCTTACCTTCTTTTATTGTTTCAAGAACTTTTATATTTTTTATTTCTTCACTTGGTACTTCAAGTGGGTTTTTATCTAATATAACCATATCAGCATATTTTCCTACTTCTAAGCTACCTTTTATATCTTCTTCAAAATATCCGTAAGCACCATTTATAGTTACTGCTTTTAAAGCATCCATAGCACTTATTTTATGTTGCTGCCCAAGTACTCTTCCACTTTGAGTTTTTCTATTTACAGCATTATGCATACCTAATATTTGATCTGGCATTTTTACTGGTGGATCTTGGTGTAGTGTAAACTTTAATCCTTCTTCTTTTGCCCAACCAAGCGGAGATATGTTTTGAGCTCTTTCTGGTCCAAATACTGATTCATAGTGATAATCTCCCCAGAACCAAACATGGTCATTGAAGAATGTTGGTTCAGCTCCTAATTTAGCCATACGCTCTAATTGATCTTTTCTTATAGCTTGGCAGTGAACTAATACAGGTCTTAAGTCTGTTGTAGCAGTTGTATTTCCTGTTAATTCTAAAGCTTTTTTATAACATCTGAAGAATTGATCTATTGCTGCATCTCCATTTGAATGAGTATGAACTTGCCAGTTATTTTCTATACACATTTTGTAGTATGCTACCATATCTTCATCAGTTTGAGTAGGATATCCAAGGTAATCAGCAGATTCACCTTCTGGAGCTTCATAGTATGGCTTTGTTAACCATGCAGTTTTTCCTTGTGGAGAACCATCTAAGAAAGCCTTTCCTCCACCAACTTTATAGTGGTTAACGTAGTCTCTTTTAGGAGTTCCTTCATTTGTCTTCATTAATTGTTCAGTGAAAGGCATTAATGCATATCCTAATATATCTATTTTTAATTTACCCATTTGACCTGCTACTGTTAACATCTGATCATATCCTGGGTCTAAACTTGCATCTTGAGCAGTTGTAATTCCAAGTTCAGCATATAAGTCTTGAGCTCTAACTAAACTATCTAAAACTTGTTCAAACTTAGGTGCAGGAACTATACCTTTTTTATCCTCTGCCATAATTGCATTTTCTTCTAATATACCATTAGCTTCTCTTGAATCAGGACTTACAGTTTGTACAACTCCACCTTCTGGTACTACATAATCTTCTCCAGCATAACCATATGCTTCTAGTCCAAATGAGTTAGTGACTGCTAAATGTCCTGATGCATGTGTACAATATATTCCTATTTCTGTACTTACATCATCTAAATCAAATTTAGTTGGATGTTGTTTATCTTCAAATTTAGTATTATCATATCCAAACCCTATTACCCAAGCACCTTCAGGTAATTTTGTGTTTGCTATATAGTTTCTTATTCTTGATTTTATTTCTTCTACTGAAGTAGCATCTCCAAGTTGAACTAATAATAGAGTTTGAGCTATAGCTGCTATATGTCCGTGAGGATCTATAAATCCTGGAATCATAGTTTTTCCTTCTAAATCTATTTTTTCAGCATCTTGAGCTAAAGCTAGTACTTCTTCATTAGTTCCTAATGCTTTTATTCTACCATCTTCAACTAATATAGCTTGTACAATAGATTCGTTTTCATCTACAGTAATAATATTCCCATTAAAATAAATTGTTTTATTCATATTGTCAACCTCCATATGTCTTTTGTAATTTGCATAATCAGTTTGAATAATCTTTCGCTCTGATATATTTCTATAATGCCACTAATTACAAATTATCGCCATATGGATAGGGACATAATTATTTATCCATTTGCACAAAAGTATATAATTTACTATATTATTTGTTTAATCATAAGTGAAATATAAATTTTATTTTTGTCTCCTATATCAGAAAAATTAACATCTAGTATCTCTTCTATTTTCTTTATTTTATATTTTACTGTATTTCTATGTATATAAAGCGCATTTGCCGTCTCATTTATTCTACAGTTATTTTCATAATAATTTATTAATAAGTCTACATAATCTGTATTATTAAGTTCATCATAAACTATCAAATCACCAATTGTATTTTCATAAAAGCTCTTTATTATCTCTTTATCTTCAATTGATAGTAACAGTTTATATACTCCAAGTTCATTTGGTCTTATTTTTACATTGTTATTTCGTAACAATTTATTTATTCTTGCTATTTTTTTTGATTCTTCATAGCTTTTATACATGTTTTCTATTTTTCTATTTTCCTTGTCTACTCCAATATAAAAATTAAAATTCTCAAATTTTTTACCAATTTTTATATATATGTTTTTAATTATATCTTTTATTTCATCATATCTTTTATTGTAAAATAAGATAACTATGGAATTTACCATATTCACACATATGTATTGACTTCTAATATGACTAAGCTCTTCATCAATATATGATATTATATATGATGTATAGTCTTCTACATTATATGTTTTCACATCTTTTGCTTCAATTTCAATCAAACTTATTGTATATTTCCACTCTGTTTTGTAACCTAGTTTTCTAAACACAGGTAAATATAGATCTGTTTTCTCAGGTAAAAATATAGCATCTTTTATTGCATTTGATACTTCTGTATATTTTTTTTCTGATTCTATAATATTTATAGTTATATCTTTCATAGTATTTGACATATCAACTCCCCAAGGAGCTACAAATAAAGGGAAGTTATGTGTATTACAATAATCAATCAAATCACTACTAATGTTTTTAATATATTTTCCTATATAGACAATAATAGCACTTGCACCTTTTTCATTTGCTTTTGCAACTAAATCTAATAAATCTCTTTCATTTTTTATTCCCAGTCCTGTAGTAAAAGCAAATTCATTTCCTTGCAAAAATCCTGCTGATTCAATACTTTCAACTATTTGAATCCATCTTATTTTATTTTTTAATCCATTTTCTCCACATGCTAATTCTACTCCATGCTTTTTTATTTCTTCATATAAAGAACTCAAACCTACTGACATAGTACTCTCCTTCGTGTTTCCATATACTATATTTATAGTAAATAAATAATTATTTCTTATAAATATCTCTTAATATTTTATACTTATTATAAAATATTACAATAAAAATATTCTTTATCTAGTAAAATTTGCATTTTTAACTAGCTTAATTTTATATTTTATCAAAAAACATATAAAATTCTTACAAAAAAAGATATCACATTCATGTGATATCTTTTTACTTATTTTTATTAAAATAACATATGAGCTATAGGTGTTATAACTAAAAGAGATATTACTGTTCTTATTAAGAATATTACCATTAAATCTTTTAATTTTAGTGGTATTTCTGATTTTAATATAACTGCACCTGTTTCAGTCATATAAACTAATTGAGAGATAGATAATGCACCTATTACAAACTTAGTTATTTCTGCAAATCCGTCTCCACTTACCATTACTGATGGTATGAACATATCTGTAAATCCAACAAGTACTGCTGGTGCTGCCTGAGCTGCATTTGGTATTTGAAGTAATTCTAATACTAATATTACTGGATATGATATCCATGTGAATACTGGAGTAAACTCAGCTAAAGCTAGAGATATTGTTCCCCATGCTAATACCAATGGTATTAGACTTATATATATATCTACTATATTTTTAAATCCGTTTACTATTATTTCATTAAGCGTTGGTGCTTTGGCAGCTCTATTCATTGCATTGTTTAAACCTTGTTTGTATAATCCACCTTCTTCATTAATCTCTTCTACTTCGTAAGGAACATTGTTGTAAGTTTCATTTTTTATTTTACATAAAGGATAAATTCTTGGAAGTATTAATGCACAAACAAGTGATGCTGCACAAACTGTTAAATAAAATGGTACAAATTTATCCATAAATCCAAGTTGGTCTGCTATAACAGTAGAGAAAGGTAGTGAAACTAATGAGAAACAAACTGCTATTATACAACTTTCTTTTTTGTTATAGAAGCCTTGTTTGTACTGAGTATTTGTTATCATTATTCCTAAAGTTGCATCTCCAAGCCATGAAGATAGTGTATCTACTGAAGCTCTTCCTGGAACTAAGAATAAAGTTCTCATAAATTTAGATATCATTGTTCCAAAGAAATCCATTAATCCAAAATCTAAAACTAAAGGAAGTAAAAATCCTGCTATTAAAAATAATGCTATTAAACTTGGCATAATTCCTAAGATTACGTGACCTGTGTCTTCAGAAATTATAAATTCTGGTCCCACATTTGTGTATATCATAGCCATAAACACTGCTCCAACTATTCTGAAGAATAACCAAAATGGTGGTACATCTAATATGTTTTTGAAAAATTCATTTTTTATATTTATAAATTTTGCTACAAGTGATAAAACTGCTGATCCAACAATTATCACTAAACATATAGTTGGTACATAATCACCTATGGCAAGTTTTAATAATTCTGAAATAAATCCAACACCTATATTTACTGGTGATACATCTGCCACATTAAATATTTCTCCAAAAGGTAATGGTATGATAAATAAAAATAGTCCCAATAATGATGGTATAAAAAATTTTAAAAATTTCGAGATACTACTCGTCTGTTCCAGTGTGTAATTTTGCTCTGTATTCATAATAATTCCTCCGTAAATTTCATTTATGATTTTTGTATTTTTTTAATAATTTTAATTATTCCAATAATTCTTTATAGTTTCCATAGGTAATTTATTAGAATTTTCATTTAAAAACTTTTTTAATTTCTATGCGTATTCTTTCTCTAACTCTTCCAATTGAATATAATGTTTGTTTACATATTTTGATGATGTTAAGTAAAGTGCATTGGAGTAAAACATTCCAAAACTCATAATATCTCCCACTTGAAAATTAGTGTCTGAATCTTGTATATCTACTATAAGATGATCACTGCTACTACCTACTATTTCAACATTTTCATCTAATGGTACCAAGTCTCTATCATTAACAAAATCTTGTTTTCCTACTGCTAATATTGCTCTTTTTCTTATCCCCTTGTCTTCATAAACAGGTTTATTTCCAAAGGCATCTAAGAACATCTCTCCTATGGGATATGTAGGTTTTTCTTTTATTTCTATTACTTCAGCCTTAAGAATCATGGTATCTTTATGCATTTTATCTAAATCATAACCCCAATAATCTATCAAATCTCTGCCTATTATTAAGGCTTCTCCTATTCTTAGGTTATTTATTTTAGATGGCATTTTATTATCAAATAATAGTGGTAGAGATGTTGTTGATCCCCCTGATATTATGTCTAGTTTTCTGCCTATTTTATCTTCAATATCTTGTGCTATTTCACATAAATAACTTAAATTCTCATGAGATGGTTTGATTGATCCATAGCAGCTTAAATTTGTTCCTATTCCATATAATTTTACATATTCCAAATTATTTTCAATGTATAAAGTAATATCTATAAGTTCTTCTTTATTAAAAAATCCCTCTCTCAAATCACCAAGGTCAACCATAAGAATTATCTTATGTTCTTTCTTTTGCTTTTTGCACTCTTTTTCAAGCAAGTTAATTGTATTTATTTCTGAATTTAAAGATATATCAATATATTTAACTACTTCTTTTATTTCATGTTTCATAGGCATTCTTATTAACATAGTCTCTTTTTCAATATTTTTTTCCTTTAAATCAGTTAGTTGTTCTATTCTAGAGCTAGCCAAGTACTTGCAACCCCCATCAGCTAGTACATTTACAACTTCTTCATCTGCATTTACACCTTTTATAACACCTGCTATACTTATGTTATTTTTATTACATAAATCTACTAAGTATTTTGTGTTATCTGCTATTTTATTAAGATTTATTTCTAAAAGTGGATAATTTTTTGTAGTATCCATGACCATCCCCCTGTTCAAATAAAGTTTCTTTACAATAAAAATTCGCTTCACTCATGTCGCCAACGGCCTACAAACCAGGTCCGTTGCTCCGTTAAGCAGTTGGAATTTATATTTTATCCACAGAACATATAAAATACAAATTCCTTAAAATAAAAAAAGTCTCCTGGCTTTAAAAACCAAGAGACGAAATATTCCGTGTTACCACTCTTATTGATAAGTTCTACAATTAGCATTTCAGAATATTGAAAATTTTCAGTTTATAATAATTACAAACTAATAATTTTATTTCTTCTGAGTTAGGTGTTTTAACAAAATACTTTTTTGTAT
>OKWN01000617.1_pt1 | contig 13429 bp, 14 predicted proteins | sample 1607151 | NCBI WGS metagenome assembly OKWN01 (sample SAMN07501046, study PRJEB24779) | human gut metagenome | isolation source: stool | host: human infant | place: USA: Pittsburgh, PA | reverse complement strand
TTGGCTCTGTGGAAGTTATGGCATTTAAGTATGTACTTTCAAATTCAACTTTTTCATAAAATTGCTTACTTATAAAGTCAGCTAAGCCCATTCCATTTGCATTACCATTTGAGTCACTATTTAAATTTAACAATCCTATTTTTGTAATACTAGGTCCTCCAGATGCCGCTTTAGTATGATATCTTCCTATTATATTTGTGTCCATACCAGTACCACTTATATTTTTACCTATTTCTTTTATAATCAGTACATCTATATTATCCAAATATAATTTTCCCATTAATTCCTTTGATTTTTCTAATAATATTGGCTCTTTTATAAGAATTTCTTCTTTATTTAAAATATGTACTTCAGCCACCTCATCATATGCATTTTCTATTGTTGCCAAACCAAAGAGTATATTTAATTTATTAATAGACACTTTTGCTGACTCTTCAATATTTTCAGCCATTTTTTCAAACCTTAAAGAATGCGTAGTATCTGCACCCTTTCTTTTTCCAAGACCAATTGCTAGCATTTTTACAAGTCCACTTTCATATTTTCCCCTAAATGATGTATGTGGCTTAACTCTATTGATAAGTATTATTCCATCAGCATTAAATGCATTTTTATCAATATACACAGGAAGATCTTTAATTGTTCTACCTATTTCAACTACCTCCATAGAAGATTTTATTTCGCAGCCCATGCTTTCCTTTGTAATACCTAGCTTTTCAAGTATATGCTTTTGCCCAATGGCATCTCCTCCACCGTGACTACCCATAGCTGGTACGATAAAAGGAACTCCACCTTCTTCTTTCACGAAATCTACTATAGTTTTCATTATTATGCTATAATGACTAATCCCTCTGCTTCCACCTGTTATAGCCACAGTTTTTCCCTTTTCAATTTTATTTTTGAAATTATCTTCTTTTAATAATTTTTTAATTTCTGCTTTTACATCTTCTATTTTTCTTTTATCAAAATTCTGTTTAACTTTTACTATCTCAGGAAGCTTAATTTCTTCTAATATACTATTAATTTTATTCATCAAATCCCCCCTATTAACTTTCTATTTATATTTTAGTATAACATATGATTTTTTTATAAATTTAAGCTTATAATGTTATTATAGTATTATACTATTAATAAGTTTAAATTTTAGGAGGCATTATTTTGAAAGACATAATTGATAAATTTAATAATTATGAACCTTATATAAATGGCTACAAATCTATGAGAAGAGCTTCTGTTTTAATACCTTTAGTAAAAGATAATGGAAAGTACTCTATTTTATTTGAATTAAGATCTAAAAAAATGAGGCGTCAGCCTGGTGAAATTTCTTTCCCTGGTGGTGGAATTGAAAGTAATGAAACTCCAAGAGAAGCTTGTATAAGAGAAACTTGCGAAGAAATCGGTACCACTGAAGATAATATTACTATTATATCACCTTTGGATATTTATGTATCACATGCAAATTTAATCATTCACCCTTATTTAGGTGAAATAAAAGATATAAGTGACTTAAATATTAATAAGGATGAAGTTGATCATATATTTTTAGTACCAATTGACTATTTAATGAAATATGATGCAAATATGTATACAAATGACGTAAAAGTAGTTCCAAATGAAGATTTTCCTTATGATAAAATACCAAACAAAGAAAAATATGAATTTGCCATAGGTGAATATCCTGTTTGGTTTTATGAATATAAAGATTACGTTATTTGGGGCATAACTGCTAGGATTTTAGAAAACTTTTTAAATTTTTTAAAAAGCTAAATAAGACTCATAAGTTTTATGAGTCTTATTTTATGCTTTGGTATAAACACAAACTATCCATCCATCTTCCTTTATCTGTTGAGCCCATTACAACACAAATATATGTCTTATTATCTATATCAGCAACAGAAACAACACATTTCCCAGCATTTAATGAACTTCCTGTTTTTAAACCCTTTATATCAGAATAATAATATTCACTATAAGGATTTATTAGCTCATTAGTATTTTCATATTTGACTTGACTACCGTTTGGATATTCATCATTCAATTTATATTTTGATACAATTGAACTTAATAGTTTTGACTTCATAAATTCATCACCTATACAAGCTAAATCCTTAGCCGTAGTATATTGTCCACTTACATCATATCCATCTGGTCTGATAAAGTTAGAATTATTAGCTCCAATTGAGACAGCTTTTTTATTAGCATAAATCATAAAATTTGAAATAGCATCTTCCATAGATAGTTTTTCATTAGATATTTTTTCACCTGTATATCTTGCCAAGACGTAGGCTGCATCATTTCCCGAAGGGAGAAGCAGTCCATCTAATAATTGCTTTATAGTTACCACATCACCTTTTTTTAGCCCAGCTTTTGAAGCGTCATTAAATACAAATTTAATCTCATCCCCTACTGTGACTTCTTCATTAATATTACAATAGTCTGCTACAGTAAGGGCAGTAATCATTTTTGTAGTACTTGCAGGTGCAATTTTTTCATCACCACTTTTACTATAAATAATACTTTTATTATCTGCATCAAGTAAACATGCATTTCTAGCTTGAATATTATCTGAGTTTTTATAATTTATATATAATCCACCACATATTACTGTAATAAAAATTAAAACAAAGTAGCAAAGTAAATACTTCATATTATCATATATTTTAAAATCAATACTTTTAATTTTAAATTTATAAATAAGACATAAAAATTTGTATATAAGATAGCCTATATATGTGCCAATAGAAGCTAAAATTATATGATTCACGTCTGTTCCTTTATATAAAAATAATTGAATTGTCTCTATAAAAAAAGATAAAATCATTCCACTTAATATTACTTTTAAACCCGTGTTAATCTTTCCACATAATAAGGGTAATAAAAATCCATAAGGTGAAAACATAATAATATATTTTATTAAAGACTTAGGTCTTTCACATAATATATCAAAAATCCTTAAAGGGTTAATGTTTAAATTTTTACTCCAATTAATCTCAAAAGAAAAACCATATGTTGGTGAAATTAAGTATGATAAAAGTATACTCAAGTATATTGTCATTAAAATGAATATAAACTTATATATATTTCCTGATTTATTATTTTCTAAATTTCTTTTTTCATTTATTTTATTGTATATACTACAAATTAATAACGATGGTATAATGTATATTGTTATATTTTCTATAAAATTCATTTCACAATTTTTCCTTTCTAACATTTACCCCTTGATTATATACAATTTTAAAAAAATTATAACATTTAAATATAATTTTTTTCTTATAAGGCGTAGCCTATTTTAAATTTCAATTCCATATTTACTAAAATAAACCTATATAATTTTATTTAAAGAAGCTTAAAATTCACTTGGCTCAAGCGACGTGCGACGAAACATTTCATATCGTCAGCGATATATCCTAGTTACCACTTTAATACACGTCCTTGCTCAACAAAAAAGGTGTGAAATTTAATTTCACACCTTTTATCATTATTAAACTTCCTCACCAACTAGCGAGAATGTTGTAGCTTCTGTAATTTTTACGTTCATTAATTTTCCAAGTAAATCTGCTTCTGGATTTTTCACTGTGAAGTTAACAAGTTTATTTTGTCTAGTTCTTCCAGTAAATTTACTTTCATCAGTTTTACTTTTTCCTTCTATTAAAACTTCAACAGTTTTTCCAACATACTGAGCATTTAAACCTGCAAGTATTTCATTTACTTTAGCTAATACTCTGTTAAATCTTTCATGTTTAACATCTTCTGGAATTTGGTCTTCCATCTTAGCGGCTGGAGTTCCTTCTCTCTTAGAATATATAAAAGTAAATGCGTTGTCGTATTTAACTTTTTCGACTACATCTATAGTATCTAATAAATCTTCTTCTGTCTCTCCTGGGAATCCTATCATTAAGTCAGTAGAAAATGCAATTCCTGGTATTTCAGCTTTAGCTTTTTCTATTATTCTTAAATAATCTTCTTTAGAGTAATGTCTGTTCATTTTTTTAAGAAGACTTGTAGAACCACATTGTACTGGTAAGTGTAGGAATTCACATACTTTATCACAATCTCTCATAGCATATATAACTTCGTCAGATATATCTTTTGGATGAGAAGTCATAAATCTTATTCTCTCTAATCCTTCTACTTCATTTACCATTCTAAGTAACTGAGCAAATGTTATATCTTCTTCTAAAGTTTTTCCATATGAATCAACATTTTGACCAAGTAAAGTTATTTCTTTAGTACCATTAGCTGCTAATTCTTTTATTTCATTTATTATATCTTCTGGAGTTCTAGATCTTTCTCTACCTCTTGTATATGGAACTATACAGTAAGTACAGAAATTATTACATCCATACATTATGTTTACGAAGGCTTTAAGCTCAAATTTTCTACTACTTCTAAGACCTTCTACTACTTCTCCATCCACATCCCAAACATCAACTAATATAGAATCACTATCCATAGTATTTGTTAAAAGCTCTGGGAATTTATATAAATTATGTGTCCCAAATACTAAATCAACATGTTTGTACTTTGATTTTATTTCTTTAACAACATGAGGCTGTTGCATCATACATCCACATACAGCTATTTTTAAGTCTGGATTTTTTCTTTTAGCTAATTTTAAGTGACCTAAGTTACCATAAACTTTAAGTTCAGCATTTTCTCTTACTGCACAAGTATTATATATTATTAAATCACAATCATTTGTCATAAGTGTAGCTTCATAACCCATAGCATCTAACATCCCTGCTAAATTTTCTGAATCATGTTCATTCATTTGACATCCAAAAGTTTGGATCATGTATTTAGGTTTTCTTTTATTTATAGCAAAATATCTAGAATTTTTCTCAGCTATTGCTTCAATAAATCTATTTTGCTCTTCTATCTTTTCTACAGGAACTTGAACTTGTTTTCTTTTTCCCATTTGTCTTCCTCCTTAGTAAATAATGCAAATTTAATTATATCATAAATTTTGTTAAAAATACTAGTAAAAAGCACCAGGATATATATCCTGGTGCTTTAATTATATTTTTTGCCTAATTTACTATTTTTTAATCATTATGTAATCCGATTCTAAATTATTTATATATTCCTCTTCGTAAAGCTGCCTTATCTAATTTTCTATAACTTCTATACCCAGATCCCTACAAACAATTCTACATACAGTTTCTGTAGCATGAGCAACTACCTGTGTACATTTTTCCTTATGACCATTATGTTCTCTATCAAGACCATCTGTTATTTTACCACAACACTGATAACCTGCAAATTTTACAAACTCATCACTAAATTCTTTTGTTAAGTCAAAACATCTATTAATCTTTGGATCACCAGGTTCTCTTCTTCCAAAGAAATACCCCAGACACATAGTTCCACCAGCCAATGCTCCACATATACAATAGGCTCTACCTAATCCCCAAGGAAATCCAGATGACATAGCTATTACATCATCAGGCAAATCTAATTGAAAGTTTTTACGAATTGCATAAATAACAGATTCTGAACATGCAAATCCATTATTAAATATATATTTTGCATCTTCAACAGTTTCTTTTATATTAATACTTTCTACCATTTTGTCCCCCTTTTAAAACAAGATTTTATTCTGTATATATAAATTATACATAAAGGATTAAAATTTAGAAATACTAAATTATGATATTGCTCAAGGAGGGAGAAAACATGTTAGTAGTATTTATTAGAAGTATAATACTATATATTGCCGTATTAATTTCATTAAGAATTATGGGTAAAGGTGAAATAGCTGAGATGAATTGTTTTGATTTAGTTATAACTTTACTGATAGCTGAAGTAGCTTCCACACCCATGGAGAACAATGATATTCCCATGATATACGGAATAGCTGCCCTAACAGGGTTAGTATTTATGCAAACATTAATTTCTATCTTAGGAATTAAAGCAAGATTAGTAAGTAGAATTGTATCTGGAAAACCATCTATTCTAATTAACAAAGGCAAAATAGATTACAATATCCTGAGAAAAGAAAAAATAACTATTGATGAACTTTTAGAACAACTTCGTATTCAAGGATATTTTAATATCAAATATGTTCAATACGCTTTATTAGAAACAGACGGTGGTTTAAGTGTTGTTCCAACAACAACTTACAACACCACTCCAAGTAGAGAATATAACCATCTTCCTATATCATTGATACAAGATGGTAAGATCATTAAAAATAATTTGAAACTAATCAACGAAGATGAAACATGGTTATTGAACATTCTAAAATCTCATCACATAGATAATTTAAAAGATGTGCTTATTTGTGTGTTAGATGAATATGACAAAATATTTATTCAAAAAAAATATGAGTGAGGTGTTGCTTTATGAAATCTTCTTTTTTTGTGATTACATGGACCATAATCTTTATCATAGTAGGATTATTTAATCATCAAAAAATAAATGATTTTTCATATAATTATATAAATGAAATCAACGTTTTAGAAGAAAATATAAAAGAAGATAAATGGGAGCAAGCTTCTTATATTTTAAAGGATACTAAAATGAAATTAGAGAAAGAAAAGAATGTATGGTACAAATTAATAAATCATGGTTATTTTAATGAAATATTTGCATCATTGGAAATTCTTGAACAAAGTATATATTTAGAAGAAAAAATGATAACCCTTCAAGAAATTGAGAAAATAAAAATGGTTTTTGAAAACTTAATGGAAGATGAATGCTACAACCTTAATAGGATTTTTTAGTAACGGAGTTGCCTGAAGCATGAGCAAAGGCATCTCGTTGACGCTATGACTGGAGCGACCACGCAGTGGCTTGAGCGAAAGGAATTTTTAAAAGCCTTGGCTTTTAAATTAATTTTATATTTAAAACACTACCTACAAAAAGAGTAATATCTTTATAGGTAGTGTTTTACGGTTTTTCTGTTTTTATAATGTATTTATATTATATCCTACTAGGAATTTTTATTATATTTCTATAGTACTGTTATCTATAAATTTACAATCATAATTTATTTTATTCAAATCTTTAATTAGCTTAAAAAGGGCTTGATCTTTCTTCTTAGCTTCTATCATTACATCAAAATCTATATTTACACTTTCTTTTGCTAAATCTAAGAAACTTGCAAAATCATTAACATCTATATAATCAGCATGTTTTCTATCTAGATTGCCTTCCCTCGGACTGGAAAAATGAATCTTAGGTGGCAGTATTTCCTTATCCCATGTGGAAAATATATGCGGAAGTAAATCTCTCATATTCTCCCCATCATTTTTACAATTGTGATGATGTATATCTACAACCATGGGAACTTCTATTTCTTCGCAGACTCTAAGTACATCTTTAGCCGTAAAAACCTTATCGTCATTTTCTAGTATTAACCTTTCTTTTATCCTACTTGGGAAAGTTTTATAGTTTGAAATAAATCTAAGTATACTATCTTCCTTTCCTCCTACAGAACTACCTGTATGAATTACTAACTTACCCTCATCATAATTCATAAGTTCAAATAGATCTACTGCATGGTTAAGGTTTCTTATGGTATCTTCTACCACCTTTTCTTTAACACTATTTATCACATTAAATTGATCTGGGTGAGCATCTAGTCTCATATTAGAATCTTTAATTATCCTTCCTATTCTATTTAGTTCCTTACTAAAATACTTTTCATATGCCCATACTACTTCTGGATGAGTTGTTAAAGGTATTAATTTTGAAGTTAATCTATAAAAATGAATATTGTTTTCTATGTTGTATTTTAAAATAGTTTCTAAGTCCTCTAAATTAGAAAATGTAACTTTTTTTAGTTTTCTCAACCTTTCTTCTTCACTTTTTAATTTATTGTAATTAGCAAAAGTCACTGTACTTGAGGACGTAACATTTTTTAAATTTAGTGCTATTGCCACATATCCTAATCTTACTCTCATAGTTTTCTCCTTAATTTTTATTTAATTTTATTTTTTCTTATATTTAGATATAGTATTCTCAAATTACATTTATCAATTTTTACCACATATTATTTAATTTTCTTTAAATTTGAATGAATTTATTTATTGTGATACAATTTTAGTTAAAGTTGGAACAATAATACTTATACATATTAAATTAGGAGTGAAATTCATGAAACTAGATAAAGATTTTATTTTGAGAATGATTAATGATTTAGCAAAGTCTATAGCTTTTATAGTACTTGGTAAAAATGATATAGAATATGAACTTCCTGAGAATAATGAATATTCAAAGGTAGATTTTCTATATGTAAAGTTATTGGAACTTGTGAATAGTGGCAAAATTAATGAGGCTGAAGATATGTTATTTGATGAGATAAATACTTCTGATATGAGACAGTTTGAAATGGCCATATCTTTCTATTTATACCTTAATGATTTTGGTGATGATTATTTGGAGAAAAATGATTACTCTCGAGATGAAATTAGTGAAGGTATTAAATCTATTTGTAAAGAATATGGTGTATCTACCATGGTTGAGTTTTTATTCTAGTTAAGAGATGATTTTTAAGTACTTGCTCTGAAATTATTTTACTGGTGATTTAGTCAACTGTGTTGCAAAAAAGCTGTGAGATATGTTTTTTATTATATCTCACAGCTTTTTTAGTTATTATTTTATTTTATATCCATTTTGCTTAAAAACTTATATACTTTATTAAAGTTTTTTAATATAGTCTGTATTATATGTGAATAGGTATGACTTTATTTGCTATAATTGTAGAATATTTGTTATAATGGATATATCTTTAATTGTATTTGCAGAAAGGATTTAGTATGAAAGGTTTATTATCATTAGATTTATCAATTATATTTATACTGATATTTATGTACCTTTTTTCAAGGATTTCAATAAATATAAAGCACAAAAATACTGGCATTGTAAAAGAGCTATTTTTATTAGGGTTTGTTCTATCCATATTGATGATATTAACACTTAATACTTATACTTTATGGGCAAAAGCTTTATTATTTGTACCCTTAGGTTTCTTTACTTTTTACTGTTTTGAAGGAAGCACAAAAGATACTTTGATAATATGCGTTTTAATGATAGCTGTTGTACAAATTGCTTTGTTCTTGGACCCAGGTAAAGTAGCTAGTATTAATGATGTTATTTTAAATATAGTAGGTGGATTAGTAGGAATATTTGTATCTGATAAACTTATAAAAAAAACTCAGCTTAGATTTTGCTAAGCTGAGTTTTTTATTTTATTCTGAATAAATCACTAATAAAGTACACCAGCTTTTTAATACATGTTTTATCTATTGTAGACTTATGCCGTTTCAAATCCTACATATACACACTATCATCTAGCCTACATACCTACTAAATCTAAAAATTTATTTAAATGATTAATATAACCATTTTTATCCTTATCTAAAGCATCTGTATGATCAGCATCCTTTACTTCAAACTTATCCCTTATTCCATATTGCTTGGCATAAAATATAGCCTTGCACATCTCACATGGTACAATATTATCACAGTCTCCGTGTATAAACAGCATTGGTGTTTTTACATTTTTTATAGCCCTTATAGGTTCAACCTGATTAAAACTCCATCCACATCTTAATTTTGTAATTTTACTTGTAAAAAATATAACAAAACTTTGTAACATATTTAATTTTATATGACAATATTTCTTTAGTAAAAATTTAGCTTCCTCTACGAAACTAGTAAACCCACAGTTATCTACTGCAAATTCTACATCATCATAAACACCTAAATACTCTACTACTATGGCAGATCCCATAGATTCTCCATGAATACCTATTTTTGTATTTTTACCATACTTATTTCTTATCCAATCTATCCAAGATTTTAAATCATCTTTTTCATAATATCCTAGCGATGTGTTTTTACCACCGCTTAGCCCGTGATATCTATGGTCATAAGCCAGTATACTAAATCCCCTTGGTATATATAGAAATCCATACTTTAACATATCCCACAAATTTGCCGTAATTCCATGTGATAGTATTACAACTTTATCAACGGTTTTGTTAGGAAAAAATATTCCATGTAATTTATATCCATATACGGAGTCAATACTTACTTCTTCTTTTTCTATTTCTTCGTATGTTTTTATTACATCTGGATGAAAAGTTTTTTCGTTATTATAGTGTTCTTCATAGCTAGTAGTTTTAGGGTTTGTTATACGTTTAGAAAAATAATATCCTACTACAAAACCAGTTATATTTACAATGATGATTGTGACACATACCATACTTAGTATTTTCAAACCGCATCTACCTCCACATATTATATTATTCCTTGCTTATCTTATTATTTTCACAAATTCAATGGTATTATAATGCCCAATTCTTAATTTATTTCTCATCATAGTTAATGAGTATTGAAATCTTTACAATTAAAAAAGCTCTTCCACTATTTACAGTGAAAAAGCTTTTATTTGTTATATTTTAAAATTTATCTCAAATCCTGTAGGTTATTTTCTATGCTCATACACCCTAAAATACTAGGTAGTGGTAATCTCTTAGCCTCAATTCCAGCACCAAAGTCCTTCAGAGACTCCTCCAAATCTTTACCATATGTCTTCATTAGGCCTTGTTCCAACTCACTTAAATGAATAAACAAGTATTCTTTCACATCTTCAATACTTTTTAACTTATTGATTTCCTCTCCGCGAAGAATATGCTTAAATATAGCAAATCCTTCTCCTCTAGATGTCCATATAAATATATTAAATGTAACAAAAGATTTCTCCAAATATAGCCCTGTACTTATGGAATTCATATGGTTTATATCTTCGTATAAATCATGGTTAAAATCAATAAATCCACTAGGTGCAACTTCATAAGTCTTGTTTTCATTATATTCAATATCTCTTTTACTTAATCTTTCGTAAAAATCAGCATAACTTTCACTTTCTAGTAAAATTTCTGCTAACTTAGTAGCATTTGCAAATATTCTTTCTTTGTTTATAAAATCTGTCATTTTTATATCTCCTTAGTTGTTAATTTTGAGCAATGATTTAATTTATTACAAATCCTCCATTTGAACTTATTACTTGTCCTGTAATAAAGTCTCCTCCTTCACTGGCTAAAAATAGTGCACATCTTGCTATATCTATAGGTTTTCCAATTCTCATAAGTGGAGTTTCATATTTTAACATTTCTATAGTATCATCATCCACTTCTTTTAACATATCTGTCTCTATAACACCTGGTGCTATAACATTTACTTGTATGTTTGATGGACCAAGTTCTTTAGCTAGAGCCTTGCTCATTCCAATAAGTGCAGCCTTTGACGTGGAATAGTGAACTTCGTTTGCTGCTCCAACCATTCCCCATATAGATGATATATTTATTATTTTTCCACTATGTTCTGATAACATGTATTGTAAAGCTTTCTGTGTTACATAAAACACTGAGTTTAAATTCACATTCATAACTTCATGCCACTCATCATAACTTATGTCTGTGAATAGATTAAACCTACTAATACCTGCATTATTAACTAATACATCTATTTTTTCAAAATTACCAATTGTGAAGTTGACTAAAGCATTTGCCTCATTTACATTTGATATGTCTGCCTTAAATATTTTAACAGAGCATCCATCATTTGTAAGCTCATCAAGCAGTTTCTTTGCTTCTTCTTCTGAATTATTATAATTTATAACCACATTATAATTATTTTTTGCAAATAGTCTTGCAATTTCTCTTCCTATTCCTCTTGAAGACCCTGTAATTAATGCTGTCTTTTTTGTACTCATTTTAAACCTCTTTTTTACTAATATAATTTTTACTTTTTAAATGTTTCATTTTATTAAATCTACAATTATAATTACAACCTTTGCATTGTAGTTTTTTATTTGATATTGGTGCAAATCGCTCTGGGTGTTTTCTTATCATGTATTCCCATTGTAAAAATGCAAACAATGATAGTGCAAATAAACTATAAGTCCAAAAGCTTTTTATAAGCAAAAATGGTGTACAAAACATAACATGATCCCAGTTATATATTCTACATTCATTGCAACATTTGCTTTTAAAGAATAATTTATGAAAAGGACACCACACATTAACACAAAACATATCAGCCCAGTAATAAATCATAAAAACTAAATATATATATGCTGTGCTTAAATTATAATTGAAGTAAATCATAAATAATACCACATTTAAAACTATCCATGCTACAAATACACTTCTAGCATGTTTATTATTTCTCTTTATATATTTATCTAACTTTTCTCTGTCATAGTTATCTGATGGTATATAATGTTTTAAAAATAACTTTCCATTATAAGAGTGACTATTTGTGTATGGAATAATCACTAATAGTGTTTCTATCATTAAGTATAGCCATATTAGGTGATATATTTTAATATTATACATTATATTGTAGTTTAATATATTTACTATTTTATTTTTGTCCATTATAAATAAAATAATAAATACTATTAGTAATATACTTCGAAAAATAAATCTAAACCTTGATTCTTTTCCCATAACTCCCCCTCAAAATTTACTTTGTTCAATCCACTATATAGTTGACGAACTCCATATGACAAGAAGATGACTTGCTCAAATAAATATATTATTTATATAAACTTCTATATTATAACTTTAGCAGTTTAAACTATATATAACAAATTTTTCTTTATCATCTTTTTCGTATAAATCTTTTAAGTATACTTCCTTATTTAAAATAAAAGGCGTTTTATAATCTAGAAAATCTAGATATTCTGCAGATGGGTAATACATAATTACATCCATATCTCTCATATTTTCTTCATAAGACTCTAATATATTATTAATCACTTTTGAAAAAATCTGAATAGAAAAAGGATTAAAGAAATAAAACTTATTATCTAATGTAGAAATTTCATACTGTTGAGCTAAATTACATTCAAAATTTATCTTATCTTCTGATTTTTTATTTTTCTTCACATAATTTATTTTGTTTATTAAGGCTTCTTCGTAATATCTCTCATTAATTTCCACACCAGTCACATAAGATTTGAAATAATAGTTAATATAAAAAATTAGCCTTCCCATTCCGCAACCAAAGTCTACTATGTGATCATTTTTGCTTAAATTATAATTTTTAAACAATTCTTCTAATGCCATATATAAGGTTGGCTCATAAGGATGATTATGAATTGATGCATTCTTCCAGTTTTGATTACCTATTGTATTTATATTTAATAATTTATCGTAGTATTTTTCTTTCATACATATTTACTCCTATTTTATTAATTTTGAAATTCCATTTTATTTAGTCACATGTCTGCGAAACATTTTATTTTAAATAAGTTAGAATTTATAAAAGGATTATATGTAGATTTTATTTACACATAATCCTTAATAATATAAATTATATTTTCATATTAGTCAATTTCAACTTTCAAACCTACTCCCACTTCTTTCATAGGAATACTTGTATTTATATAGCTTTTTGCTTCAAAAGATGT
>OKWN01000608.1_pt1 | contig 13694 bp, 12 predicted proteins | sample 1607151 | NCBI WGS metagenome assembly OKWN01 (sample SAMN07501046, study PRJEB24779) | human gut metagenome | isolation source: stool | host: human infant | place: USA: Pittsburgh, PA | reverse complement strand
TTGCATCAGCTGCTTCTATAGCTCCTACAAGCCCTTTTGTTTCTATCATACCTAATGCTTCAGAATTCATATATAAGCCTCCTTAATTAATAAAACCAGTTTTTATTTATATTTTTTATATTTTTATATTAAATATATGGAGTTGTAGTAGGTTTAGGTTCATCACCTAAAGCTCCGAGCATTTTTTTACCAGCTGAAATAGCTGCTTTAACTGCTTGTCTTACTGCTCCCGAATCTCCTGTAAAAGTTAAAATAATTTCATTTGAAAAACTTGTCCCATTAGATGGAGAAGAATATCCAACAACTTCTACATTTGCTGCTTTAACTGCTATATCTGCTAAAACTGTTCCTATAGCAGCTGGTCCAGCACAAGTCATACCAAATGCTTTACCAAGAGGTGCCCCTAAAGCTTTCTCCAAGCAATAGCTTGCTCTTGCAGTATATTGAAACTCTAAGTGTCCTGCCTCGTTACCATATACATCACCAAAATATTTAGGTATTGCTTGAAGTGCTATCTCAACAGCTCTTCTAGCATCAGATACATCATCTGCTCCTATGTATATAAGACTTCCATGACCTGCTCCACCTTTTGTATCTCTTGGTAATTCAACAGATATGATTTCAGTATTTGTAGCTTTTACAGCTTCATCAACTGCCCATATTTGAGGTCCTGCGCCTGTTCTTCCTCCAATAATACCTATTGAACGATATTTTCCTAAATTCATAGTTTCAACTAACATTGAATCTACACTTGCTATTACAAGACCTATAGTATCACCCATTGAAGTACCAACAAATTCAGTCATTCCAATAGATTTATTTTCAGTACAATTTTCTTTAGCTTTTTCTTCTTTAACACCTAACTCTTCAGTTACTTGCTTCATTACTTTTTCAATTAAATTCTGATCCATTAAACTTTCCTCCACTATATTTTAACTATCCGCCTATGATACATTTAATACCATAGCTTTCTACTATTTTCTTATGCTCATTTAAATCTTCTTTGCTTAATCTTTTAAGTCCATCGAGTGTATACTCTATTCCTAAAAGATCGTATTTGTTTTCACCAAAAGTATGATATGGTAAAAGATGTATTGTATCTACGTTATTAAGAGTTTTCACAAACTTGGCAATATCCTCAATATCTTTATAAGAGTAATTAAATCCAGGTATTATAGGAACTCTAACAACAGTTTTGGTAATTTGAGAAATACGTTTAGCATTTTTCAAAATTACCTCATTAGATATACCAGTAAATTTTTTATGAGTATATGGATCTATATGTTTTATATCTAATAAAACTGTATCCACATATGGTATAACTTTTTCAATAGCTTCTGAACTACCAAATCCTGTTGTTTCAATGGCTGTACTCCATCCCTGACTTTTACAAGCTAATAATAGTTGCGATGCAAATTCATGTTGAACAAGAGGTTCTCCTCCAGAAAGAGTAACACCTCCATTAGATCTTCTAAATATAGTTGCATCTTTTTTCAACTCTTTTATTGCTTGTTGTATGGTCATTGTTTTTCCTTTTAAAACTAATGCACCTGATGGGCAAACATTTGTACACTCTCCACAACCCGTACATTTCTCCCTATCAATATGAGTTTCATTGTCAAAACTTATTGCTCCAACTTTACAAACTGAAATACATCTACCACATTTAAAGCAATCACTTTTTTTATACATTACAATAGGGCTATTGTTTTGACTTTCAGGATTACTGCACCATCTACAGTGTAAAGGGCAACCCTTAAGGAATACAATTGTACGAATACCGGGACCATCATGTAAGGAAAATCTCTGCATATCGAATACAGTTCCTGTCATATTATAATTAATTGAATCCATAACGACTCCCTTCACTCTCTTGTTTATCTATTAATTTCTATAAATTTTGCTCTGTACGGCTAATGATGTCATCTTGAACTTCTTTAGCTAATACAGTAAATTGAGCACTATACCCAGCAACACGTACAACTAAATCTTTATGTTCTTCTGGATTCTTTTGAGCTTCTATAAGTTTTGCTTTATCTATTACATTAAATTGAACATGCATACCTTTATGATCAAAATATGATCTTACTATTGAAGCGAATCTCTTAAGCCCTTCGTCTCCTGCTAATGCTGAAGGTAAGAATTTTTGATTATAAAGTGTTCCATTTGAATAATTTTCATGATCTAATTTGGCAACAGACATTGCAGCTGCTGTTGGACCATTTACGTCTTTACCTTGTCTTGGAGAAACCCCATCAGCTAAAGGTTGTTTTGCTAATCTACCATCTGGTAGTGCTGCTACATCTTTACCAAATAATACGTTGGCAGAAACTGGGTAGCAACCTGCCTGGAATACTCCTCCACGAGGATTTGTATATTTTTCAACTTCATGAGAATATATTTGACCGCATTTTCTAGCTAATAAGTCAACTTCATCTTCATCATTACCATACCAAGTTGTATTTTCCATTATTCTCTTTATATCAGCATATTTAGAAACACCATCATTAGATACTCCACAAGCTAACTCATTTGTTATTGTTTTTTGCATATCTGCTATATCTATAGCATTTGATGTACCCATACTACTTAATATACGCTTAACAGCTTCATATATTTTAGCTTCATCATCACTAGTTGCTGTATCGCCACAAGCTTGAGCATCTACACCATATCCAAAGTTATTATCTAAAGCTTCCATAAGGTCAGCCATAGTAACTTCTTTATTATCAAATACGTGCTTCTTAATTGCATACATTGAATCACCACTATCAGCTACTCCAAATGCTTGTGGTCCTGTAAAGTTATAGATTGCTCCACCTTCTTGAACACTCTTACCTCTACCTATACAGTCATCAACTAAAGCTGAAAGGAATGGTAATGGAGCTCTTTCTGCATGAGCTAAATCTACACAGTTATCAGCTTCTACTAAGTGATATATGAAGTATTCCATTTGCTTTTTGTATGCTTCAAATAATTGATCTATTGATGTAAATGTTGTTACATCACCAGTAACAGGCCCAAGTTGTTTATCTCCAACTTTACCGTTGTGAAGAGTTATTTCTAATATTTTTGCTATATTAAAGAATGCAGCATCATGCCATCCTTCAGTTTTGTGTGGAGTTTGAGGTTCAACACAACCTATTATGCAATAGTTTCTAGCATCAGCAAGTGATACTCCTCTATTACAAAGTGCAGGTATTATAACCTCATCATTGTACATTGCAGGTACTCCTAATCCTAAACGTGTTACCTCGCAAGCTCTATAAAGGAACTCATCTGGTGTATTTTGATGAACACGTATTGAGAATGATGGAGCTGGTAATTGTACATGAGCAACTGCTTCCATGCACATGTAAGAAACATCATTTGTAACATCCATACCTTCTTCATTTTGTCCACCTACTATAAGGTTTTGGAAAACTGCATATCCAGCAAATGCTTGAGCTGAAACTTCATCACGAGTTTTATTTACATCATTTAATTTTACCCATATACAATCTACTAGTTCTTGAGCACTTTCTTTAGATATCTCTTTATCCATTTCTAAGAAAGGATACATATATTGGTCAAAACGACCTGGAGAAATTGAGTGACCATTTGCTTCTATTTGAAGTAATATTTGAACAAACCAGAATGATTGACAAGCTTCGTAAAAGTTTGTTGCTCCGTTTTCTGGAACTCTATCACAGTTTGATGCTATTTTAAGTAATTCAGCTTTTCTTATTGGATCTGCACAACTTGCTGCCATCTCTCTAGCTTTATCAGCATAACGATGAGCAAAATTTATTGCAGCCTTATATGTTATAATTACTGCATCATAGAAATTTCTTTTCTTTATATATTCAGGATCAGTTGTATCCATTTTTTCTAATGCTTGTTTAACTTCCTCTATTATTCCAGAGAAACCTATATTTAAAACTTTTCCATAGTCTACACAAACATGGCCAACACCACCGTAGAAATAGTTCCCAACAGTAAATACACCATTAGCTATACAATCTTTTGTATCTTGAGACATATATGAATCAGCTAATTCACTTGTTGTTTTACCTTTCCAATATTCAAAGGCACCCTCAAGTTCTTTTGCTGTTTCTTTAGGTATTTGGAATGGATCTGCTATTCTTGTACCCATTGTTTCAAACTCTTTAGCAACCCACTCATATGAAAACTCTGGGCAAAGTTCTGTTGAACGTAAGTTTTTAGTAATTGCACCTACAACAAGCTCATCTTCATGAATTGTTACTGGTAAATTATTAAATATATGTTCAGCAGCTTTAGCACGTCTCATTATTGGAGATAATCCTTCTGTTTCCTTATATGATTCTGTTACTAATAAAGCTCTTTCTGACTCTACATATGGTATTGCATTAATAATAGCGTTCTTTAATCTTTTTATACGTTCTGTTGGTTGTGTAAAACCTCTTCCTATCATAAATATCCTCCTCATAATTTGTCTAAGTAAATGTTAAAAAGTTTTTTTATTTCTAATTGCATTCTATCTCATAGACAGTAAAATCTATAAATATTTTAAAAACTTAAAATATGTAATTTTAAAACTAATATTTTTATTTATTATTTTTTATGTGATACAAAATTTGTATTAATTTTGTCTTTTTAGTAGTTTTAAGAAACCTTTTAGTATTTCTATATTTCCAGGCCATGCTGGAGAAGTTACTAAATTTCTACATATAACTGCCTCATGTGCTTCTTTTTTTATAAAATTCCCACCTGCTGACTTAACTTCTGGTTCTAAAGAATAATATCCAGTTACATCTAATCCTCTAATAACATCAGCTGCTGTTAAAATCTGTACTCCATGGCAAATTGACGCTATAGGTTTTTCTAAATCCATAAAATAATGAACTATATCAATTATCCTACTATCCATTCTCAAATACTCTGGTGATCGACCCCCTGTTATAAACAATCCATCATACTCATGTAGTTTTATATTTTGAAAAGAAGCATTCAAAATAAAGTTATGTCCTACTTTTTCTGTATAAGTCTGATATCCTTCAAAATCATGGATAGCTGTTTTCACAATATCTCCCTTATTTTTGTCAGGACATACCACATCAACTTCTAGTCCTACTACTTGTAGCGCTTGATAAGGTACCATTAACTCATAATCTTCTGTAAAATCACCTGCTATCATTAAAATTTTCACAATATACCTCCTTAATTTGAAAATATGTTATATAAATATGGATAAATCATCATAATTCAATATCATTTCATTCATTATAGTTTATTAGTATTTCAATCTCATGTGTTTACGGCGTCTATTTAAGGTAATATTCAAACCATTAACAATACTTATTTATACATTGAAACAGTCATAATTTTGCATTTACAGGTTTGTAATTTACATCTGGCTTTTCAGCTATAATGCTCAATTACATTCAATTGTTAAAAAATGTCACATATGATATAATTTAGCTTAAAGGTAGGGGGAGTCACTATTCTACTTTTATAAATATTTACTAAGGACTGATAAAATGGATAAAAATTTGTTAACTAATCAAATTAAAATGTTATATGATGACGATTTTTCAGATCCAGTCAATGAAAAGGTTTTACTCGATAAGCTAGATATTATACACCTTTTCGGACGGGAAAAACTTGAGCAAATACAAACAATTCTTTCAAATACCACGGGTTTGGCTTTTGTTACTGTAGACTTCAAAGGTGATACTATTACTGATGAAACTAGCTTTTCAGAGTTTTGTAAGAATATAAGAAATAGTCCTCTTGGATTGCAAAGATGTAAATCTTCAGATGCATTTGGTTCTATTCAAGCATCAGTTACACAAAAACCTAATGTATATTTTTGTCCATGTGGCTTAACAGAAGTCGCTATACCAATTATTATTCATGGTCACTATTTAGGCGGATTTATAGGTGGACAAATTCGCTGCAATGATGCTCCTAATGAAATTTGTGATCTTAGAGCTGTAATGCCTAACAAAGAGTTTGATAATTTTTCTAATAGCTTTAAGGATTTATTTAATGAGATTCCAATATTTCCTTATAAAAAATTAAGAAGCATTGCTGATCTTGTTCAACTTGTAGTAAACCAACTGGGGGAAAATTTACTTTCAAAACAGATAAACCAAAAAATTTCAACTTCTAAACTTATGGAGATTAAAGAGTTAAACAATAATTTAAAAAAAGATTTAAGTAAGGCAACATACGAACTAAATGAGCTAAAATCAACTACAAATGTATACGCTCTTTTAGACCTGATTGCGCTACTTACTAATCTCTCAATAATAGAAAAAGCGCCTAATACTGAATCTGCACTCTATTCATTGTCAGAGTATATTAAATATACACATCAAGTTATAGAGCCTTTTGCTACCCTAAATGATGAGTTGAAAAATATTGAAAATTATTTGGCACTACAAAAAATAAAATATAATGAAAAACTTATATATTCTATAAATATTGATAATAAGGTAACATTTAAAAAAGTGCCGACAAAAATACTATTTCCTTTTATTGAAAATGCCTTATATAACGGTATTTTACTAAATAAAAATGGTGGTTCTATCAACATAATAGGCACATTTGAAAATAATGAAACTACAATTACTATATGTGATAATGGTCCAGGACTTACAGATGAAGAACTTTTTATACATTTTGAAGATTATGAAGATAAACACGAAGGCTATTACATAAAACTAGGTATAGATAGTTCAATAAAGAAATTGAAAAGTATCTACGGTGATAAATTTGAGTTTGCAGTAAGTATAGATAAACTAAAAGGCAGAGAATATAAATTTATATGGAAATAAACATAAAAGGGGCTGATTGATTTTGTATAAAGTTTTAATTGCAGATAACGATATCCTTATGTGTGAGGCTTTAAGTATTAAAATTTCAAAGAATAGCAACTTTGAAGTTATTAATATTGTAAATACTTATGAAGATGTTTTAGAAGAATATAGCAAAAATCCTATTGACATTCTTTTTTTAGGCTCTCATATTTCTGGTATTAATTGTATAGAGACTAGCCAATTCATCAACCAATCGTTCCCACATACATCCATATATGTAATTTCATCTTTTCAGGCTAAAAATTTATTAAAAAGTAAGGGAAATAATGCTATACAAGATATTATTGAAAAGCCATTAAACCATATGATTATAAATAATATATTAAATTCATTTGCTGGTAAAAAAGAAGATTTGTCTTATTTTAATCCCTTTGAAGAATTGATTAAATCTATAGAAAATAAAAATTATAATGATTTTTACCTAAATATAAATCAAGTTTCTGATAAAGTATATAAATACAGCAAAAAAAATATTGCTACAGTAAATGAATCCTTTAAGATTAATGTACAAAATATTTTATTGGATCAAGGCTTTGATATAAATATATTTAACTCTATTAGAACTAAGTTTCCTTTGAGTTCAAATATTTTACAAAATTCTAAGTCTACTGAAATTTGGATCTTTAAAGTATTTGATTTCATATTTAAACAAAATAGCATAAAACGCTATTCTATTCTAAAAAATGTTTTTATTTATATAGACGAGCACATTCATGAAGAAATTAATCTAAGTTCCATAGTAAAATCTTGCAATATAAGTCAAGGTTATCTAAGTAGAATATTTAGAGAACAATTTGGTATTAGTGTTACAGAATACCTACATATGAAAAAAATCCATTTAGCTAAAACATATTTTTATTTTAATAAAGACAGTATTGTAGATGTAGCATTTAAGCTTGGATATAATGAAAGTAGTTATTTTAGTAAAGTGTTTAAGAAATATGAAAATATGACTGTTAAAGAATATAAAAGTCTATGTACAGATAATACTTTATAAATTTGTGAATAATAAAATATTATATATAAAAAGACCTGTAATAAGTCAATTACAGGTCTTTTTATATATTAATCACATTATTTATTGTCTAAGTATTTATTAAATATGATTGTTGCTAATTCTTCTTTTGTTAGTGTTTCAAGACTTGGTATATCACATAAGTCCATCTCTAATAGAAACTCTCCACACTCAACTTCTAAATATGATTCTGTATCATCTTTTTTAACTTCCCAGCCTTCTATATCAGCTACTATATTTGCAATTCTTTCTTCTTTAGTTTTAGTCATAAGAGTACTCCTTTTTATTTTTCTATAAATATATTTTAAGTTTTAACTTTTTGTCGTAATTAAATTTAATATTTTATTTATATTTATGCTGAAAGAACTTCTTTTTCTAGCGGTTCTTCCACTAGTAACTTATGAGTTTTAACTTCTCTCACTAATAACACTCCAGTTAACACAAAAGAAATCACATCTGCAATAGGTTGAGCAAACCAAACACCGTTTAAACCTAAAATATTAGGTAAAATAAGCATCATCGGCACTAGTAAGATTACCTGTCTAAGTAAACTTAAAAACATAGCTTGTTTAGCTTTACCAATTGATTGGAAGTAATTTGAACCTATCATAGACACACCTATAAGTGGCATCATAATTAAATATTTTCTAATACCATCTACTGATATATTAACAAGATTAATGTCACTATTAAACAAACTAACAATTGGCTCTGGTACAAACATAACTATTAACCAACCTATACCTAATCCTATAGTAGCTGCCATTGAACAAAGTTTTAAGGCTTCATCAGCTCTATCAAATCTTTTTGCACCGTAATTAAATCCAATTATAGGCTGAGCACCTTGACTTATACCTACAATCGGCATACCAACTAACATGATTATTGAGTTTATAGTAGCCATAGCACCTATAGCTAAATCTCCACCATGAGTTTTTAAAGCATTGTTACATATAATTTGCACACAACTTGCAGCTATTTGCATTGAAAAAGGAGCTGCACCTATGGCAAATATCATTTTTATTAAATACGTATCTAATTTTAAATTAGCTTTTCTAAGTTTTAAATTTGATTTACCTTTTAAATAATAAGATAGTCCCCATAAAGCTGTTATACCTTGAGAAATTATAGTCGCCACAGCTGCTCCTTGTATTCCCATTTTGAACACAAATATAAATAAACCATCTAATACTATATTAGTAGCACATCCAACAACCATTATAGTTGCAGAAAGCTTTGGATTTCCATCTCCCCTAATTATATTGTTAAAAGAAAATGCCATTAAATTAAATACTGTCCCAAGTAAAATTATGTCTATATAAGCTTTTGCATAAGGTAAACTATCTGTACTTGCTCCAAATAATTGTAATATTTGATTACCAAATATTAGTCCAATAGCTGTTATAGTTAAACCTATCACTATTGATAAAGTTAAAGAGTTTCCAATTATCTTTTCTGCCTCTTCCTTTTTACCTTGACCAAGTTTTATAGAAATATTTGTTGCAGAGCCCACACTCACAAGCATCCCAAAAGCCATTATTATTGTCATAATTGGCATAGTAACTCCTAAACCTGTTATGGCAAGTGGACCTACTCCTGGTATATTTCCTATAAATATTCTATCCACTACGTTATATAGCCCATTTACCATCATACCAATTATGGCTGGTAAAGAATATTTCAATAATAACTTTCCTATAGTCTCCGTGCCTAAAACTTGTTGATTATCTTTCATTTAATCTCTCCTATATATTTTGATTTATACAAACTTTTTTAAGTAAGTTACGTAAAACTTCCACTTCTTCTTGAGAAATAGTTGTAGTAATACTTTCTTCCCATTGGTATAACAATTGAAACACTTCATCTTTTATTTCTTTTGATTTATCTGTTAAATATAATTTATAAGCTCTTTTATCATGTTCGTCTCTTTCTCTAGTTAAAAATCCTTGTTCTACAAGTTTTTTTACTGCTCTACAAGTAGTTCCCTTATCTATACTTAGGTTTTGTGATAGTTCTTCTTGACTAATTCCATCTTTTTTATAAAGTTGTATCAAAAACATTACTTGCCCATATCCTAATCCATATTTTGCGACTTCTTTACTTATAAAAGAATTTCCTTTTCTATAAATTCCAGATATATATTTACCTATAGGTTCCTTACTTTTGATTTCCATTTTGTCCTCCTAAGTGGATATCTTTTAATTTAGTTGTATGAGCAACCATTGACCATTCCTTAATTATATTATTTTTTAGTTGTATGTACAACTATTTTTGAAGTGATATTTGACTAAAGCTATCTGAATTCTTAAACACAATTTCTTCAAATATAAAAAACTACTAAATCATAAATCTTCATATATGGACTTAAAATCATAGACTGCTGTTTTTGAATCATATTATACCTACCTCAAATAAATTTATAGATGACTATTATAAATTAACAACTAAAAAATCGTAGATTATATAATCTACGATTTTTTATAACTTGGATAATGTAACCCCTTTTTCAGTGGTCTCACTTTTAACCAATATCTTTTTCTTATATACTTATAAAACTTTATTCTTCAATAAATTTCACCAATTCTTCATTAAATCTATCTCGCTGATCATAGAATGAGGCGTGCCCACTGAATTCAAATGGCACAAGTCTAGAATTTCTAATACTCTGATTTTGCACCTTACCTAATGAAAATGGAACAACTTTATCATGAATTCCATGAATAATTAAGGTTGGAACATTTATTTTTCCTAAATCAGAAAATAGTACCTCATTTATCCAATCATTTGCAATTGCTGCAGTTGACCAACCTGCTGCTTGTAAACCTAATTGTAAAAACCAATCAGAAAATGGCTCAGTTGTGTGCTGAAAGAAAAAAGTATCACCGAAATCACTCAGCATTTTAGGACGATCATTGTATGTTCCATCAATAATTTTAATCACGTCCTCTTCTTCTAAACCATATGGAAAATCTGGACGTTTAATAAGACTAGGAGCCGCAGCAGCAAAAAGAGCAAGTTTGGATACTCCGTATCCATTATGACGGGACATGTATCGAATAGCTACAGCTCCTCCAGTTGAATGTCCTGCAAGTATGAAATTATTTAATTTTAAGCCATTAACCACGCATCTAACATCGTCTGACAATCTATCATAGTCATAACCTTCATAAGGCTTATCCGACTTGCCAAATCCTCTCATGTCTATACCGATACATCTATAACCTAGTTTTGGAAGTTGATTAAACTGATATTCAAACAGATTATGATTCCCAGGCCACCCATGTAAAAACACTATTGTTTTATTGCCATTTGGGTTAAGATCCTCTACGTAAACTTTTACATTCGGTTCTACTTTAACATAATACCCCATACACATACCTCCACATAAAATGCTTTATTAATAAGTTATTCTTATTTTATAGAAATATGTGATTTGTCTTCTTATTCTTAGTCTCTATTTGATTTTTTAAAGAGTACAGGTTTAGGCTAAACTCTTTCAGAAATACTCATATTAAAGTCGAAAATCTGCTTGTGGTAGCAATTCATATCTCCACTATAATGTAGATGAATAAATATAAAAATCTCACACTTTACCAGTATGAGCTTTTCGTGAATTTGAGTGGTAGAGACTAATCCCAGCAATAGAATCTACGATTTATTTTTTTATACTTTAATTTCAATATTATTAATCATTTTACCTATAGCTGTAGCCTTACTTGCAAGACCTGTAACTATTATAGACAAACAAAAAACTGGATCTATAGAAAATAACTTAGACAATCCATAAGCTAGGCAACTTCCAGAAAATATAAAAGGAAATATATGTCCACCCCTATGCCCTATTGATAAACATATTTCTGTCAACAAAAGTTTTACTATTTATAATAAAATCAGCATATAAATAGGGATATTATTCCACTCAACAACTAATGATCTTAATTCATGTTCTCCAGAAAATAATATCCAAGGATAGATAGTTCCTAATCCTCCAATTATTCCCTTTAGTATTTTTTATTTTCAATAGGCTTTAATATTCCATTTAGTACTAAAGCATACATTTTGTATATATATGCAAATAGCATACCTATAATAATTAATGGTACAAACCAAATAATCTCTTTAAACCCAATATTACTTTGTCCAAATTTAACTATAAATGAAGGTCTATTATCAAATTTTGATGATAACATAAATACTAAAAAACTGGCTATTGTTGTTACAGTATAAACAATTACTTTTATGTGCTTTATTATATGTATATTTTCTGAACTTTTTTCACTTAATGTATATAATCCAAATAAAGGTGCTCTAAACATAAGTCCTACACTAACTTGCATACTGCATACTATTATCTCATCTGGATGCTGGTTAACAACATTCATTTTCTTAAATCGTTCTTTCATTTTATCTCCAATAAAGGTGATCATTCCTCCTACAATACCTGATAGTTCAGCCTCTGGTCCAACACTTGCACCAAAGAATAATATTGTCAAAGAATTTATAATAGAATATTTTTACGATTTATACTCTACTCTTTTATTTTTCTTAAACTCTTCTAGCTTTTGGTCCATATATTTTGGTATTCTCCAAAATATTTTTGAGTAATCCCGACTAAAATACCACCTATACTTGCAACTATTAAAGTCCAATATTTTATATTAAAAAATCTTTTAAAGTGTACCTATATTTACAATCATTTCTCATATACTCACACTCCTATAAAATAGTATGATGGTTTATTGTAAAGTAGCAAAATCAATTGTAATAACACTTTAAATCAACACCTGTGTTATATACTATCATTCAATGAAGAGTTGGCGGATGATAATATTTCAACAAACTTTGCAGAGGCCAATGAAAGTGGAACATCCTTTAAATAGCAAACACCAATACTTCTACTTGGTATTTCTTCTAAAGTATTAACCTCATACAATAATCCCTTTTCTAAATAATCCTTTGAAAACTCCTTTACTACACAAGCGATTCCTAAATTAATCTTTGCAAACTCCAATAATAGATCAAAAGATCCAAGTTCAAACTCTGGAGAAATTTTTATACCTTTGGATATCATGAACTTTTCTACATACTTTCTTGAATTTGAATTAGGCTCTAGGAATATTAAAGGATATTTTACTATTTCTTCTAATAAAATTTTCTCCGTTAATAAATCCTTATACTTATCTCCACAAACAAAAATATCTCTAACCTCTCTACAAGGTCTTAATTCTAATGAATTATCATCAAGCGGAAAATTACAAATTGCAATATTAATTTCTCCTGACTTAACTCGAGCACAAAGTTCTAAGGTAGTTCCATTTATAATCTTAAACTTAATATTAGGATATCTATTATGAAAAAGTTCTAAATATGGAAGTATAAAATACTTAGATATAGTATCCCCTACCCCAATCTTTAACTCTCCCACAGTTAAATCTTTAAATTCTAATATTTTTTCTTCTCCAGCATTAATCAAATTAATTGCTGAATTTACATATTCAAATAAAAGATTTCCTTCATTAGTTAAAGATACTCCCTTAGGTGTTCTATTAAAAAGTCTAACATCTAATTCTCTTTCTAATTGAATTATAGATTGACTCACTGCTGGCTGTGTCATGTAAAGCTCCTTTGATGCCTTTGAAAAACTTTTACTCTTTCCTACCTGACAAAACACCTTATATAAATCTAATTTAGTAACCATATAAGCCCCCCTTATACCATGTATTCGTTCTATTTATTTTACTTATATCATTTCTTGATGTATATTACAATAGTACAAGATATTTGAAAATAAATTTAATTTGTTGGGAGAGATTATTTTGGAAAGAGTTATTGGT
>OKWN01000604.1_pt1 | contig 13805 bp, 12 predicted proteins | sample 1607151 | NCBI WGS metagenome assembly OKWN01 (sample SAMN07501046, study PRJEB24779) | human gut metagenome | isolation source: stool | host: human infant | place: USA: Pittsburgh, PA | reverse complement strand
GCAATAAAACTATGTAGGATACTTTTATTAGTTTTAACCTCATTATTTAAAGTATGGGGATTTATAATAGGATTAATAATTGTATTAATACTACTTGCTACAAACAAGACTATAATGGGACAATCGTATATTTACCCATTATATCCATTTGATAGTAATGCATTAAAACATTTATTATTTAGAACACCAATAAAATCTAAGGAAAAAAATAGGATTGTAAAATAGAAGAAATTTTGTAAGATTTAAGCTAGTCACAAGACTAGCTTTTATTTTGCAAAAAATATATGTATAATCAACTTATAAACTATATTAGGGGGACAAAAAATTGAATTCAGATAATTTTAAAGTCAAATTATCTCTTAGAGATGCAATATCAAAGCTAGACGATAACATAATCAGACAAAGTGTAACAGGTGAGAAAATAGACTACCATGTAATCACAGGAAACGAAGATAATGGGGCTATATTAATAGTCTATGAAAAATACTTCCAACGAGTAGGCAATAGAATTACATTAACTGTAGTGATGGATAATTTAGATGGCCAAACGAAAGTCCATTCTATTGGTGGAGGCGCTGCACAAGGTATGTTTTTCAAATTTGATTGGGGTGCTAGTGAAAGCTTTACATCTTTACCTAGAGAAATTTTTAGAATGGATATAATATAAAAATATGAAAGTTATTAAAAATAGAAAAAGAGCAGTTATTATTACTTTAGTTTTACTGATAGGAAGTTGTTTATTTTTATATTATGAAAATAACAGCATAGTAATTTCAAAATACAGTTACACAAATGAGAAAATTCCATCAAGTTTCAAAAACTTAAAAATACTCCAAATCTCAGATTTTCATAATGCTCAGTTTGGTAAAAATCAAAGTTTGGTAGTAAAGAAGATAAAACAATGTGAACCAGACATAATAGTTATAACTGGTGATTTAATTGATAGAAGAAGATACGATTTAGAAAAATCCATGGATTTAGTTAAACAAATAGTAGATATTGCACCAGTTTATTATGTATCTGGGAATCATGAAGCATGGTCAGGTCATTATGATGAAATAAAAAAAGCTTTATTAAGTGAAAATGTTAAAGTTTTAGATAATGATAGCGTAGACATACAAAAAGGTGAGGACTCTATTACTTTAATTGGTGTAAAAGATCCTGATTTTTTAACATCTAATTATATTGAGGGTACTGATTATAGTGAATTAGAGAAATATTTGGAGTCTGTAAGTAAGGACAATGATTTTGAAATTTTACTTAGTCATAGACCGGAACTTATGTGGCTTTATAAGAAATGCAAGGTAGACTTAGTTTTCACTGGTCATGTTCATGGTGGGCAAATTAGACTTCCTTTTGTTGGTGGTATTATTGGACCAGATCAAGGATTTTTCCCTAAATATGATTCAGGAGAGTTTGTAGAGGAAGATACTACTATGATTTTAAGTCGTGGACTGGGAAACAGTGTATTTCCTTTTAGAATTTTCAATAGACCAGAACTTGTCTTAGTGGAGCTTGGTAAGTAGACAATGAGTGTCAGCTGGAAATAGTGGAAGATGTTATGGAGTAGTCTACACTTAAATTTATATGTTTTTACATCCAGAAACTTAACTAAACATTATAAAATAGAGTAATAAGGGAAAACTATTAAAATAATGATTTAAAATATTTTCTATTAAAATAATGAAGGAGTAAACTATGGAGAAAAAATTACTATATATAAGTGTTAACTCAAAGCCAGAACACTTATCATCATGTAAAACTGTCGCTAGAACGTTTATCAATAAGTTTTTAGAAAAAAATAAAGATTTTAAAGTTGAAGAAGTTGATTTATACAAAAATCATATTCCGAGACTAGAATATCAATATTTTGAGGATAGAAATTGTGTAATAAAAGAAGAAGATGCAAAGAAATTACCACAAAAAGACCAAGATGAAATAAAAATAATAAGAGACTTATGTGAACAATTCAAAAGTGCTGACATGTATGTAATAGCTGCACCTATGTGGAGTTTATCTTTTCCGGCACCATTAAAAGAGTACATTGACTGCGTAGTACAAGTTGGAAAGACAATTACTTTTGAAAAGGGTAAAAAGCCACAAGGGTTACTAAATGATAAGTATAGAGCTTTAGTTTATGTTGAATCTGCTGGAGGAAATATACCTTTACTGCTAGATCCTATAATGGACAAGGGTGAAAATTATATATCAAGCATAATGAAAACACTGGGAATAAAAAAAGTTCACGAAATTAAAGTAGATAATACTGGAACAACAGAAGAAGAAAGAAAAGCTGCTATAAATAAAGCTGAGAATGAAATAGACCATATGATTAATAGTTTAGAATTTTAATCCATATAAGTAAATTTATAAAAGAGAAATAGGTTTACAAAAACAAAATAATTATAAGTAAGGGCGTTACATTTTTGTAACGCCTTTTAAAATATGTTAAAACTTCTACAAAAATTGGTATAATATACATATACAAAAAACAGGAGGAATACTATGATCTCAAAACAAATAGCAACTAGAGTGCTAGAACAATGTTTAATCACAGGTGGAGATTTTGCAGAAATATTTGAAGAAGACTGCATAAATAACAACCTAAGTCTTATAGATAGTAAAATAGAAAACGTACTAGGGGGAAGAACTTACGGAATAGGAATAAGAATTTTCAAAGGGTTCAACAGTGTTTACGCTTATACCAATGACAACTCGCTTGAATCCATGTTAGACACTGCCTATAAAGCAGCACTAGCTTTAGGTCGTGCAGGGGAAGAAAAAGTCATAGTACTAAACAACTGTAAAAGAACTACTGACATAAACCCAATAAAACTAAATCCAAACAGTGTGGATTACCAACATAAAATAAACGTAATGAAAACAGCTTATAAAAGTGCAAAAGATTACAGCAGCGATATATCACAAGTAAGTGTAAACTATTTAGACAAAGAACAAAATGTGCTAATTGCCAATACAGAAGGATTATACACAGAAGATAAAAGAGTAAGAACTAGACTTTCCATAACTTCAGTAGCATCAAGAGGAAATGAAAATCAAACTGGTCATGAAGGACCTGGAGCTTGCAAAGGGTTTGAACTATTTGAAGATATAGATCCAGAGTATTATGGAAGAGAAGCGTCAAGAGTTGCATACACAATGCTAAATGCGAAAAACTGTCCAGCAGGTAAAATGACTGTTGCCATAGACAACGGTTTTGGGGGAGTTATATTCCATGAGGCTTGTGGTCACTCACTTGAAGCAACATCAGTAGCAAAAGGAAACTCGGTATTTACTGATAAAATAGGTCAGCAAATAGCATCAACTAAGGTAACTGCCATAGATGATGGAACACTACCTAATCACTGGGGTTCAGCAAATATAGATGATGAAGGAACTCCAACTCAGAGAAATGTACTCATAGAAAATGGAATACTAAAAGCATATATGGTAGACAAATTAAATGGAAGAAGAATGAACACAGCGCCTACTGGAAGTTCTCGTAGACAAAGTTATAAATTTGCCCCAACTTCTAGGATGACAAACACATTTATAGCGCCAGGAACTGATAAGGTAGAGGATATTATTAAATCAATAGATAACGGACTTTATGCTAAGAAAATGGGAGGAGGATCTGTTAACCCTGTAACTGGAGAATTTAACTTTGCTGTGGCTGAAGGATACTTGGTAAAAAACGGAGAGATAAAAGAAGCAGTAAGAGGTGCCAGTCTTATAGGAAAAGGTAGTGAAGTTCTTATGAATATAGACATGGTAGGAGACAATTTAGCTCAGGCTCAAGGAATGTGTGGTTCATCATCTGGCTCAATTCCAACTAACGTAGGTCAGCCTATGATAAGAGTTAAAGAGATAACAGTTGGTGGAAGGAGTGAAGAATAAATGAACTTTTTGGAATTTAAGAATTTATTATTTGAAAAAGCAGAAATGGCTGGATTTAATGAGTGTGAAATTTATTTTAGTGATGGAGAAAGCATAAGCATAAGTGTTTATGAAGGAGAAGTGGAAAAATACAACTTAGCTAAGTCATTTGGACTTTCTTTTAGAGGAAAGATAAATGGAAAAATGGGTTACTCATATACTGAAATTTTAGACGAAGCTGCCGTAGATATGTTAATTAACAGTGCGAAAAACAGTGCCAACTTAATTGAAAATGATGATGAAACTTTCATATATGGTGGAGACAAAATTTATAGTGAAGTGAAAACTTATTCAAAAGAACTGGAAAATATAGACCCAGCAAAAATGATAGATTTAGCATTAGATTTAGAAAAAGAAGTTAAAAACTACAGTGACAAAGTAGTAAATATAAATGGCTGTAAAATTTCTTACTCTTCATCAAACTACGGTATTTACAATAGTAAAGGATTGGAGCTTACAAACAAAGACAACATACTAACTTCTTATGTAGTACCAGTAGTAGAAGATGAAAGTGGAAAAAATGACGGTGTAGGCTATGTGGTGGCATCCTCTTTAGAAGAAGTTAAACCAAAGGAAATGGCTGGCCAAGGTGTTGAAGAAGCACTATCTAAACTAGGTGGAAAAAGCATTCCATCAGGAAGTTACAATACAATCATATACAATGAAGCCATGGTTCAATTGCTAGAAACTTTTGCAGGAACTTTCAGTGCAGATGCAGCTCAAAAAGGTCTTTCACTTTTAAAAGGAAAAGAAGGACAAATGATAGCATCACCAATTGTTACTATTGTAGATGATCCACTTATGTATGGAGGTTTAGCATCAGCACCATTTGACGATGAAGGTGTAGCAACTTTCACAAAAGAATTAGTTCATGAAGGAAAATTAAACACTCTACTTCACAACTTAAAAACAGCTCATAAACAAGGAGTAAAATCTACAGGAAACGGGTTTAAAGCATCTTATGCCTCTTCAGTTAATGTAAGTGAAAGTAATTTATATCTTAGAGCAGGAGAAAAATCTTTCCAAGATTTAATGGAAGAAATTAATGAAGGTGTAATCATTACAGATTTAGCAGGACTTCATTCAGGAGCAAACACAGTAAGTGGAGATTTCTCCCTTGCAGCTAAAGGATTCTACGTAAAAGATGGTAAGAAAACTTTCCCAGTGGAGCAAATAACACTGGCAGGAAACTACTTTGACTTATTAAAAAATATAACAGCTATAGGAAATGATTTAAAATTCCCAATGAGCAATGTTGGTTCACCATCAGTAATAGCAACAGGACTTTCTATAGCAGGAAAATAAGAAATATAAAAGGGGAAAAATATGAGATATTACATGAAATCAAAATTCTTCAAAATAAAAGAGGACTTTTGGATAAAAAATAAGTATGACGAAGAAGTATACTTTGTAGACAATAAATTCTTAACTTTTGGTTTACAATTTGATATATTAAAAAACAACAGAGTACTTTATTCTGTAAAAGAGAAGCTACTTACTTTTATGTCAAACTACGAAATGTTTGAAAATGGAAATGTGGTAGCTGAAGTAAATCAAAAACTTACATTTTTCAAAGATAAACTAAGTGTAACTAGTAAGTACGGAGACTTAACTATCAATGGTGACTATTTTGACTATAATTATGGAATATATAAAGGTGGAGAACTTATAGCTCAGGTGACTAAGGAGTTTTTCTCATTTACTGATAATTATTATATCGATATAGATTTTGAAGATGAAGCTTTTGTTTTAGCTTTAGTTGTTATAATAGATAATATTATAGATAAGCAAAAGAACAATAATTAGATAAAGTTTTTTACTTGGATTAAATGAATAACTTAGTGTATAATTTAAAATATCAATTGATATGCTGGAGGATACATAATGCAACGAATAAAAAGTAAATCTCTTACTAATGAAGTAAAAGATGCTATATATAAATATATAAAATCATTAGATTTATCAAAAGATACAAAACTTCCAAGTGAAGAAAATATGGCTCAACTTATAGGTGTAAGTAGAATAACAATAAGATCTGCACTAAATGAGCTTGCATCAGAAGGTGTAATTTTTAGAAGACAAGGTAAAGGGACGTTTGTAAATAGTGAAGCTCTTAAAATGAAAGCACAACTTAATCCAGTAAAGCAGTTTACTGACATTATAGAAAGTAGTGGATACAAATCATCCATAAAGGCTTTAGGATATGAAATAGTAAATGCTGATTTTAATTTAAGTAATTTATTGAAAATAAAAGAAAATGAACCTTTAGTAGCGGTAAAGAAAATTTTTTACGCAGATGAGAATCCTTGTACTTATTGTGTAGATTATTTTCCACTAAGCTTGTTGGAAAATGAAAATGAATGTGATGACTTAAATAGATATGATGAGTCTATATTCAAATTTTTAAGAGATAAAGCTGGTGTAAGTATAAGTTGGGACAAAGTTGAAATTAAAACTATAACCAATGTAGAAAATGAAGAATTAAACAATCCATTAGAATGTGAAGATAAAGTAAAATCATTCTTGCTTTTAGAAGGTATAAATTTTGATGAAAATGATAGGCCTGTAATGTATATAAAAGAGTATATAGATACTACATTTATAAGATTTAACATAATAAGACAAAGACTAATGGGATAATTAAATATTTAAAAATGGGCTGTCGTACCAAGAACTTTAAACATCATATATAGTAGTAATTAATTTTATCAAATAACTGTATATGATGTTTATATATTTTAGTGCGATAGCCCCTTTGTTTAATATGAGAATACTAATTTAGTAATTATAACTATATTATTGTGTAAGTATTATTATTGTGTAAGTATTATTATTTTATATGTCTTATCTTATATACAAATTTATCGCTTCTAGCAACACTTAGAGTAAACTCAATAACTATATTGTCATCATTGTATGTAGTACGAAGTAGTTTTAAACAAGCTGAGTCTAATGGTACATCTAATAATTCTGCCTCTTGGTCAGATATTATTCCAGCAGAAAACTCTTCATCAGCTACTTTAATAATTTCTCCATAATCTTCTTTAAATATCTCGTATAAAGGTTTTTCAATAACTTTTTCTTTTGTCAAACCTATAAATTGTCTTAGAGGTAGGTATGTTCTCTCAATCATCATAGGAATATTATCAGCCAGCCTTAGACGCACTATTTTTATCATTTTTTCTCCAGGTTTTATACCTAGTTTTTCGGAAAAGTATTTTGTACTTTCTACTACTTCAAATGATAATACCTTTGTACTTGGTTTTTTTCCTTGTGATTTCATATGATCTGTAAAGCTGTAACTGTCCATTAAATTTTGTGAACTTTGATTAAGAGCAGAAACAAAAGTTCCCTTTCCATGTCTTTTATATATATAGCCCATATGTTCTAAATCAGCCATAGCTAATCTAACTGTAGTTCTGCTGACTCCATATTCATCACAAATTCTTCTTTCTGATAGCATTCTATCATTTGCTTCCATCTCGTTTTCAATTTTATTTCTTAGTATTTCAACAAGCTGATCGTATATTGGTCTTTTATCATTTCTGTTTATCATAAAAATTATAATCCTCTCTAAGTGGTTATTACCACATTTAATTATAAAATACATAACTATTTATGTCAATGAGTAAAATACAGGGATTACTTAGTATGCCATACTATTAATTTATACTAAAAGTATATAGTATTGACAAAATAAAAAAAATGAGTTACATTCAAGGTGGTAATAACCACTTGGTTAAAATGTTATTTATTAGATTTTATATATTAATTTATTATTATCTAAAGGGAAAATATTAATTAGTGAAGGGAGAATTAAGTATGATAACAACAATAACATTCAATCCATCTATAGACAGAATGTATAGAGTAAGTAGTATGAATATAGGTGAAGTTCAAAGAGTAGTAAGTGCAAAAGCAACTGCTGGAGGTAAGGGTATAAATGTAACTAAAGTATGTAAAATTTTACAAGAAGAACCTTTAGCTATGGGATTTTTAGGTGGATATAATGGAGAATTTATAAAAGAAGAACTTAGAAAATTAGATATAAAAAATAAATTTACAAAAATAAATCAAGAGACTAGAAATTGTTTAAATATAATTACAGATGATAAGGTAAGTACAGAATTTTTAGAAAAAGGACCAATATTAGAAGATGGTGATTTAGAAAAATTTGAAAATGATATAAAAGAAGTAATGAAAAGTACTAAAATACTAGTGGCTTCAGGTAGTTATTGTCAAAACATACCATTAGATTATTATGAGAAAATAGGTAATCTATGTAGAGAAAATAATGTTAAATTCATATTGGATACATCAGGAGAAGCATTAAAAGTAGCATTAAAATCAAAGCCATATTTAATAAAACCTAACACAGATGAAATAAAACAATTACTAAACATAGATATTGAGTCAAGAGATGAAGTTATAAGTGCAGGCAAAAAGCTTATTGAAATGGGAGCTGAAAATGTATGTATATCTTTGGGAAAAGATGGAATGATTTACTTAAATGCAGAAGAAGTATATGAAGCAAAGGTACCAAAAATAGAAGCTGTGAACACTGTAGGTAGTGGAGATAGTACAATAGCTGGATTTAGTGTAGGTATTTTAAGAGGTTATGAAATAGAAGAATTACTTAAACTTTCAAATGCTTGTGGTATAAGTAATGCTCTTAATATAGAAACCGGTTTTGTAAGTTTAGAAGAAGTTGAAAAATACAAAGATTTAGTTAAAGTAACAAAATTAAGTTAATACAATAAAATATTTTAGTGGTGACAAAAAATAAAAATAATTTATATTCGATTAAGTGGTAACTATCACTTGAGAGAATATAAATTTTTACTAAAAAATAAAATAAACTTGAATATGAAAAGAAAGCAGTCAGACCATGATGTATATTCTTTTTATTTTTTTCAGAAAAAGTGGTTATAACCTCATTACCAGGATTAAATTAAAATATAAAAGGGGAAAAGAGAAATGTTTAAATTAGAAGAACAAGAATTAAAAGATTTGGGTGCAATAATAACAACAACAGAAATAAAACAACAACCTGAGTTATGGGCACAAGCATATGAAATATATAAAGCTAATAAAGAAAATTTAAATAACTTTATAGAAAATATAGGAAAGAAACATGGACAATTTAGAGTTATATTTACAGGTGCTGGAACATCAGCTTATGTAGGAAATTCAGTAATTCCTTACCTTAAGAAGAAAAATGACATGAAAAAATGCATTATAGAATCAATACCTACTACAGATATAGTTTCTAATCCATATGATTATTTAAAAGAAGATGTACCAACATTATTAGTTTCTTTTGCAAGAAGTGGAAATAGTCCTGAAAGTATAGCGGCACTTAATTTAGGAAGACAAATTGTAGATGATTTTTATCATTTAGCAATAACTTGTGCTCCAGAAGGAAAGCTTGCTCAAATGACTAAAAATGATGAACATAACTATTTATTATTGATGCCATCAAAATCAAATGATCAAGGTTTTGCGATGACAGGAAGCTTCACTTGTATGATGTTATCAGCAATATTAATATTTGATAACTTAGACAGCGATATAGAAAAAGCATATATAGATGCAATAATAGAAATGGGAAGAAACGTAATAGATAGAAAAGATGAAATACATGAATTAATAAATAAAGATTTTAATAGAGTAGTATATTTAGGGTCAGGAGGTCTAGGAGGCTTAACACAAGAAGCACAGTTAAAATTATTAGAACTTACAGCAGGGAAAATAGCTACAGGATATGATTCAGCAATGGGATTCAGACATGGTCCAAAATCATTTATAGATGAAAATACACTTATATTTGTATTTGTATCTAATAATGAATATACAAGGAAGTATGATATAGATGTTTTAGAGGAAATAAATGGAGATAAAATTGCAAAGCTTACTTGTGCAATATTAGTAGAAAATGAAAATAACTTCTCTGGAAAAACATTTGGATTTGAAAATAAGTACAATGAATTACCAGATGTATATCTTGCATTCCCATACATATTGTTTGGGCAAACTATATCTTTATTTACATCAGTAAAAGTTAACAATAAACCAGATACACCATCACCAACAGGGACAGTAAACAGAGTAGTAAAAGGTGTAATTATACATGAGTATGATAAGTAGGAAGTAGAAGGGTAATATTTAAATAAATTTGGGAGGAATCGATATGTCATTAGTAACAACAACAGAAATGTTTAAAAAAGCACAAGAAGGAAATTATGCAGTAGGAGCTTTTAATGTAGAAAATTTAGAAATGGTAATGTCTGTTATAGAAGCTGCTGAGGAATTAAACTCTCCAGTTATATTACAAACTACTCCATCTACTGTAAAATATGCAGGACTTGACTACTATTTAGCAAATGCAAAAGTTGCAGCAGAAAGAGCAAAAGTACCTGTAGCAATGCATTTAGATCATGGTTCAAGTTTTGAGCTTGCAATGCAAGCTTTAAGAACAGGATATACATCAATAATGATAGATGGATCTCATGAAAGTTTTGAAAACAATATATCTTTATCTAAATCAGTAGTAGATGCTTGTAAACCATCTCTTGTACCAGTAGAAGCAGAGCTTGGAAAAGTTGGTGGAAAGGAAGATGACTTAGATGGTGGAGAAGGGAGTGCTCATACAGATCCGCAAGAAGCAAAAGAGTTTGTCGAAAAAACTGGAGTTTCTTCATTAGCTATAGCTATAGGAACAGCACACGGTTTATATAAAGGTGAGCCTAAAATAGACTTAGATAGATTATCAGAAATTAAAAAGGTAGTCTCAATACCACTAGTATTACATGGAGGATCAGGTATACCTGATGAAATTATAAAAGAAAGTATAAGAAGAGGTATTAGTAAAGTTAACTATGCAACTGAATTAAGAATTGCATATAGTAATGGGGTTAAAAAAGTTTTAAAAGAAGATCCTGAAGTTATAGATCCAAAGAAATATGGAGTGGCTGGACGTCAATCAGTAAAAGAATTTGTAAAAGAAAAAATTGCTGTATGTGGATCTATAGATAAAGCATAAAAAACAAGTCATATATTATTATATAAAGATAATGGTATAGTTTTTTCATAAAAACGATGAAAAATATCAGCTTTTATTGTGAGAATATTATGTATATAATCAAAATGTAAAATAAAGCAAAAAGAGAAATTTTATGATGGAAATATATTGAGACATAAATTTCACTATGAATATGGAAAAAAGTCGACTTTTGCAATAAAATGTTATAGTTTATAATAATATCATAAGAATACGACAAAAAAGAGGGAGGTGGGTATATGAGAGAACGAATTATTCTTGAAGAACTAAGAAATAGTAGTGACTATTTAAATTTAGATCATTTCGCAAATAAGCTAGGGGTATCTACTAGAACCATTAGAAATGAGATTAAGAATATAGAAAGTATAGACGAACGTAATGGTTTTAAATTAGAATACAAAACTAAACTAGGATATGTTTTAAATATTAAAGATGAAGAAAAGTTTGATCATTACCTTAAAAACCTACCCTCATACTTGATTGAGAATCCAGAACAACGTGTAGAATCCATAATAGTAGAACTTTTAGTAAACGAGGGTTATAAAACTATAGAAAAGTTAAGCAATAAATTCTTAGTAAGTTCATCTCAAATAAAAAATGATTTAAAAAAGATAGATGAAAAGCTAGGAGACACAGGTTTGGAGTTGGAGCGTAAGGCTCATTATGGGATTAAAATAGGGGGATCTGTTAAGTCAGTCCAAAAAATGTTAGTAGAAAGTTATTCTAAAAAAAATAGAAATATAACAGAATATAAAAATAAATTTATTGATGATTCTAAATTAGACAATATTAGAAATACAATAAAAAATGTACTTAATGAACATGACTTGGAAATAAACTTAATGGAACTTGAAGAAATATTAGCCCATACTGTAATTGTATACATAAAGTCTAGTTTGAGAGAAGTGGAAAATATCAATAAGCTAGAAGAAGATGCAGAAAATTTAATGATAAATGATTTGTTAGATAACATATTTAATGAGAAAAAGTATTATGTTGCCAATGAGGAAATCGATTACTTAAAACAACTCATAAAGGTGAAGACCAAAAATAAAAAGATTGGCGTAGTGAATATTGAAACAAGTAAACTTCAATATATAATATGTGAATTTTTTAAAGATGTAGATAAAAAATATAATACTAGTTTTTCAGAAGATAAAGAATTTTTTAATTTGCTTTATTTACATATTGCATCTTTAATAGAGCGTGCAAAAAGAGAGCATAACATAACAAATCCATTTTCGATTAAAATAAGTCAACAGTATCCAACAGTTTTTAATTTGGCTATTCAACTTTCAAAACTTATAGAAAGTGAATATCAGATAAAGATAAGTCAAGATGAGATAGGTTTCATAGCTACTCATATAGCTGTGCCATTTGAAAAACGAGAAGAAGCTAATTTTAATAAAAAATATAAAATAGCAATAATATGCTCATCAGGTGGAGGAAGTGCATATTTAATAAAATTAAGAATGAATGAAATTTTCCCTAATGCTGAAATAAGGAATTTCTCTTTGTTAGCAGAAAAAGAAGTAGTAGGTTTTTCGCCAGATTTGATTTTTTCAATAACAAATCTAGAATTTAAAATAAATGCTCCAGTTATACTTATAAACGAAATCTTGGATGAATTAGACTATTTAAACATTAAAGAAAGTGTAAGATTTGCAGATTGTATAGGAAGTACATCAAATCCTAAGCAATATATATTAAGTTTGTTTAGCAAAGAACATTTTAGATGTATAAAAGAAAAAGCTGATTATAAAGATATACTTTATAATATGTCACAAGATATAGTTGATTCAGGGGCTTGTTCACCAAGTTATCCTAAAGACGTATGGGAGAGGGAATCTTGTTTAAGTACTATTTATACAAATGGAGTAGCAATACCTCACCCGATTGAAATGACAGGAAATAAAAATATTATATCAGTAGCTTTGTTACACTGTGATATTAGTCATGAAGATAAAAAACCAAAAATAATTTTTATGATTTCCTTAATAAAGGGAGACTTAGAACTTCATAAACAAATATCTAAATACTTAACTAAGGTTATGACAAATAAGGACATAGTAGATATGTTAAATAGATCACAATCTTATGAAGAGTTTATATATAAATTAAAAATCTACATAGGGGGTTAGACATGAATATAGATTTCTTAAAAAAATTATCTGAAGCAGATGGAATCGCATCGAATGAGGGAGAAGTAAGAAAAGTTCTATTAGAAGAGTTAAAAGATCATAGCGATGAAATAGTATGCGATGGACTAGGAAGTATAATTTTCTCAAAAATAAAAGATAAAAAAGCACCAAATATAATGATTTGTGCTCATATGGATGAAGTTGGATTTATGGTAAGAAACATAGATAACCTTGGTATGATTCATTTGATAACAATAGGAGGAGTAAAACCTCTTGCACAATTTACACAAAAAGTTAGAATCACAACAAGTGATGGAAGAAAAATTCCAGCTATCATAAATGGGACATATAATGATGGTAAAGCTGAGAAGATATATGCAGATGTTGGAGCATATACGGCAGAAGAAGTATACAACTTAGGTATCAAAGTTGGGGATATGGTAACATATACAACTGAATTTGAAGAATTTACTTTACAAAATAGATTAGTAGGTAAAGCATTTGATGATAGAATAGGATGCTTTGTAATGGGAGAAGTCCTAAAAAGATTAGATAAAAAAGATATAAATTGTAATATTCATTTCGCAGCTACAAGTAGTGAAGAGGTTGGGATAAGAGGTGGAAGAACTGCAACTCAGTTAATGAATCCTGATGTGGTATTTGTAATA
>OKWN01000602.1_pt1 | contig 13891 bp, 9 predicted proteins | sample 1607151 | NCBI WGS metagenome assembly OKWN01 (sample SAMN07501046, study PRJEB24779) | human gut metagenome | isolation source: stool | host: human infant | place: USA: Pittsburgh, PA | reverse complement strand
GGGAACTTGTTAAACCTATGTCGCTTGCAGCCATGGCTTGTGGTGCAGATGGATTAATGATAGAAGTACATCCAAATCCAAGTAAAGCCTTAAGTGATGGAATGCAGTCTCTTCACTTTGAAGAGTTTGAGGATTTGATGGATAGTTTAAGAAAATAATTACTTTTTAATAATTGTATACCTAAATTATATAATTAAATTCATAAATAAAAGCCGTAAGTAATAAATGAACTGAATTATGTCAAATAGACAGTCTAAAAATAAAAACTAAGCAACTAAGGTCTGCTCTCCATATTCCATGGGAGTCAGACCTTTTAATCTTTTTATTGTAAAACTACATATATTTATATATTGCTAATTTTAATTCTTCAAAATTATAAAATTTTTTCCCTTATTTAATATATTCTTAGGAGTAATTTGAGGATTGATTTTAACATAATTCTCTCCTTATTTCACGAGTTATAATATTATTTTCAGTATCTCTTTTATTTTCTTGTGTAAAAGATGTACTAGACAATTTACATAACTATCAGTAAAAAAACTAATTTCATCAAAAAACATTTATCGTTAAGTTATTTAACACTAGCAGAAGTTTATAGTATTAATTATATTCATCAAGAAAAAGTTAGTTGGTTTGTAAAATATTAATTAAATTTTATTTTTTGTTTGAAAAGAAACATAATTTTTTTACATATACAATATATTAGTATGGTTACTGATATTTCAAAAAAATATTTTGTAAAAGTTACAAAAGTTACAAAAGTTACAAAAGTTAAGATGGGTAAATAAAAGTATATGAATGCTAAAGTGTTGGAAATACTGCGTTGTATCCGTATTGAAATAAAATTTAAATATATATCATTTTAATAATATATATTTTTTATCAAAAAACACTTCCAAAAGTTACAAAATTGTAATAATATATAAGTATACATTTAAAAGTTAACAGATTAAAGGCACAATATTTTATTTAGAAAGATTATTCTATAAAACAATATTGGAGGAGAATATATGTTAAAAAATATTTTAAAAACAACAGCGTTTGCGTCAATGACAATGGCACTAGGGGCTTGTGCTTCTGTCGAATCTCAAGCGGCAACAGTAAAGGAAGATTTAAACCTTAGGGAAGGTGCATCGACTGAACATAATGTTAAAGAGGTGCTTGATAAAGGAGAAAATATAAAAATAGTATCAGAGTCAAATGGCTGGTACAAAGTTAAAACTTCAGACAATGAAACAGGTTGGTCATATGGTGAGTATATAGATGCTTCTCAAAAAGAAAAAGAAGAAGCAAGTGCTATTAAAGGAACAGTAACAGAATATTTGAATTTCAGAAAAGGACCATCAATTGAAGATAAAATAATTAGTGTTCATGAAAAAGGAGCCAAAGTAAAAGTTTTATCAAAGAAAGGTGACTGGTATAAAGTTAAAACTTCAGATGGTGAAGTAGGTTGGTCATATAGAAAATATATAAAAGTATCAGATGATAAATTTGCATGGTCAGATAGTGATGCCAATGGAACTTTAAAAGACAACGCTAATATGAGAAAAGGAGCATCAACTAATTATGAGGTTATAAAAGTTTTATCTGAAGGAGAAAAGGTAAAAGTAATATCATCACTAGACGGATGGTATAAACTTCAAAATTCAGATGGAAAAATAGGATGGGTACATAGCTCCCATATAGATACTGATGTGGCTTTAATAACAGGAAATAGAACTTCAAAAAGTTCTTATTCAAAAGAATCATCACAAAATAAATTATCAGATTCAGAAGTTTCATCTTCATCAAATAAAAGTATGGTAGTATCAGCTACAGCTTATAGTGGAGACGGTATAACTGCAACAGGAACAAAACCTAAATGGGGAACAATCGCTGTAGATCCAAATGTTATACCTTACGGAACTAGGGTTTATATACCTAGATTTGGAAAAACATTTATTGCAGAAGACTGTGGTGGAGGAATAAAGGGAAATAAAATAGATATATTTATGAACTCAGATTCACAGTGCAATAGTTGGGGAGTTAGAAACATATCTATACAAATATTAGATTAATATAAATTAGAGGGATATATGGGCGCATATATCCCTTATTTTATAAGATACTTATTATTAAGCAAATCAATTTAGCCTGAGTTGTATTTATGTGCAAAATATTAATTCTCGGTGTAATTGTGTAATATTGAATTATTTGTATAGTTAAACATAAAATAATATTAATATAAGCATTATAGATGAATTTATTACAATTATGATATAAAATATTATAAACATAAATATAAAGAAAGGAAAATTTACATGAGTAGAAGAAGAGAATTGAAAATGAAAAATGTGGGGATCGAGCATTTAGAACAATATAATCAGTTATTAAGATATGTTTTTCAAGTTACAGACAAGGACTTACAAGAAAGTGGCTGGGAAGAAAAAGAAATGATTAGGGCAAAATCACCTACATTGGAACAAGCTTATGTTAAGGGATGGTTTGATGGGGATAAATTAATATCTCAAGTTGCAGTTTATCCTATGAAGGTACGCATTTTTAATAAAACTTATGATATGGGTGGACTTACTGGAGTGGGGACTTATCCAGAATATGCAAACCAAGGCTTAATGCATAAGTTACTTTATCAATCATTGAAAAATATGAAGGAGAACAAACAAAGTATATCTTATTTGTATCCTTATTCTATACCTTATTATCGTAGAAAAGGGTGGGAGATAGTATCAGATAAGATTACATATGAAATCAAAGATTATCAATTGCCAAAAAATAAGCAAGTTTCAGGAGAAGTTGAACGTGTTGATGTGGAAGGTGAGGAAGTGAAAAGAGCTTATGAGCGTTTTGCTTATCAAACTCATGGGGCACTTATAAGAGACGATTTGGCTTGGAATGAATACTGGCTTTGGGATAGTGATGATTTGATGGCTGCCATATATTACAATGACAAAAATGAGCCAGATGGATATGTTCTTTACTGGATTAAGGAAGAAGTCTTCCATATTAAAGATATGATATTTATTAATGAAGAGGCAAGAACGGGCTTATGGAATTTTATAAGTGCCCATTTTTCCATGATAAACAAAGTTGTGGGGGACACATATACAGATGAACCTTTGGCATTTTTATTTGAAGATGCAGATATAAAGGAAAGTATTTCGCCTTATTTTATGGCTAGAATCGTTGATTTAGAAGATTTTATTGAACAATACCCTTTTAAACCTGATAATGTGGTTAGGGAGTGGACTTTTAAGATGGATGATCCTATTCTTACATGGAATCAAGGTTATTTTAAACTTACTATTGATAAAGATGGAAAAGGAAAAATAAGTAGAACTTCTGAAAAAACAGAAGATAGAATTGATATTCAAACTATGACAACTATGTTACTTGGATATAAACGTCCTGATTATTTATATAAGATAGGAAGAATTTCTTGTAGTAATGACACAGTGGATATGTTGGAAGATGCTATAGAACAACAAACACCTTATTTTTCAGACTATTTTTAGAAATCACCTGAGGAGGATAAATGAATAGAAAAAGCATATTTGAAACAAAATCTATATCACAACTAATAGTATTGTTTTCATTTCCAACTATATGCTCCCTAGTCTTGGAATCACTGACCTCTATGGTGGATACGGCCTTTGCAGGTCACTTGAGGGGGATTAGTGAGAAGGCACTGACAGCCATGGGAATAATAAGTCCAGTGTTACTACTACTAATTGCAGCTCAGCTTATTTTTGGAGTATCTACAAGTATAGTTATATCCAAAAGGCTGGGAGAAGATAATGAAGAAAAAATCAATCACACTTTTAAAGTGGGATTTTATGCATGTTCTATATGTAGTATTATTATATCTTTGCTTATATTTTCATTTGAAAATAGTCTGCTACATCTTCTTGGAGCAGAAGGTGAAGTCTTTGATTTGGCCAAGGAATATTTGAATATAGCTGTAATATTCAATGTGTTTAGCTCTGTGGGTTATATGTTACTGAATATTATAAGGGCATTTGGATATCCCAAAATAGAAATTGTGGTGGGAATTTCCGCCACAATCATAAATATAATATTTAACGTTATTTTTACCTTTGTTTTAAATATGGGAATGAAAGGTATAGCGCTGTCTACACTGGTCAGCGAAGTATTTTACTTTGGATTTTCCACAATTTTTCTAATTAAAAAGAAACTATGGTTTAAAAGCAGTCATGTGGATTTTGAGGAAAGTAAAGAAATTTTAATTTCCATAGTGAAAATAGGATTTGTTCAATTTCTTATGCAATCATTAAACAGTGTCAGTGCTTTAATTATAAATAAGGTACTTATATTATATGGAAGTGTTTCCTATGTAGGTGCCTGGTCTATATGTAGTAACATGAATATGGTAATTCTGTTGCCACTTATTGGTTTGACCCAAGGTGTTCAGTCTATTGTGGCTTATTTTCACAGTAGCCAGAATAAATCTAAGGAAAGAAAAGTTAAAAACAAAGTTCTGCAGTATAGTTTGATTTATTCTATTACTGTCACACTGATGGTCTTTATATTTGCACCAGAAGTTTTGAAAATTTTCACCAATGATGTTGATTTGCTACAATTAGCTATCCCAATAATGAAAGTTGTGGTGGTAGGATTTCCTTTCTTAGGACTGTTGTACGCAGTAATTACATTTATGCAAGTCTCTGGAAAAGAAGATGATGCAACGAAGCTGGAGCTAATGAGACAGATAGTTTTATCCATACCGTTAGTTATAATTCTTCCTATAATTTTCTTGAGATATGATATTTTTAATATATCACCTCAGCTGTCTGTGTTTTTGGCAGTACCGTTGTCTACTATATTGTTGTTGATTATTTATTTTAAAAAGATTAAAAATATATTAGAAGAATAAGAAAAATGATGATAAAAGTAAAGTCCCATAATTCCCAGATTAATGGAGTTATGGGATTTCTATTTGTTTGAGTTTTATTATTGAAAAATTTAACTAGTACAGCGAGTTATTTTATTAATAAAGTATTAGTCAATGGGATTAAAAAATAGATGTACTTAAATATAGAAATAATATAAAAAGGTAATAAATAGAAACAAAATATTGAATTATGGAAAAGATATGTAGTATTATGAATGAAAATGTATATTAAGATAAGGAGACTTTCATGAAAAGTACAAAAAAAATTATATCATCAATATTAATAGGAACACTTATTTGGGGAGGATTTAATACTGGATTAGAAAATGAGGTTAATGCTGAATCTAATAAATATATTTTAAATCAAACTATCAATTTGGAAGGATTAGCTAATGAGTATAAGGTAATAGTAAGTAAAACAACAGTTAGAAAATCACCATCTACTAAAAGTTATAAATTAGGAACACTTAGAAGAGGAGATATTGTAAACGTTTATAATATATCTAATGGGTGGGCTAAAATAAACTATAAAGAAAATATAGGATATGTTAAATTATCAGATCTAGAAAAAATAAAAGTTGAAGAATCTATAAAAACAGGAACTATAACAGTTAAATATTTAGACTCATTAACTAAAGAAGAAATATTATCTGCAGATTATTTAGAAAACCTTGAATTAAAAACTTATAGTTATACAGCAAAGGATATAGATGGATATACTCTAGATGGAGATAAAACTCAAAGTATAACAATAACAGAATCAAATCCTAATAAAGTAATTCAATTCTTATATAATAAAAATGAAGAAACAAATGAGCCATCAATTGAGTATTTTGCAAATAAAGGGATATTCTCATGGGAAAATACTCAATGTGCTAAATCTATGAGGGAAGATACTTATTATTGGATAGATAAATTACAACTAAATGAAATATATCAAGCAAATATACTTAGATTAAGTTTATCAGAAACTAAGGAATTTGTTACAGATTTAAAAGTTAATAAAAAAGTAAGTGTATATGACTTAACAGGAGATGCTTCTTGGTACAATAAACCAGAAGAATTTATAAAAAAAATAGATAGAGTTAAAAATTATAATGATACTGTAGGAAGTGAAAGCAAAGTAAAAGGTATAGTATTTGATGTTGAACCCTGGGTTTTAGGGGATGGAAATTGGTCACAAGAAGAATATGCAAATACAATAAAGAAAGCATATGAACATGCAAAAACTGTAGGTGTCGAAATGATAATGGTTATACCGTTTTGGTTAGAACAAGTTAACTCGGAGATAATAATAGAAAACTCTGATAAAACTATTGTAATGAATTATAATATAAAAGCACCTGTGAAATTTATAAAGGAAGAAATAGAACTTGCAAAGAAGTATAATAAGAAAATTTCTACAGCTGCTGAAACTAAAAAGATAGATGCAGATTATGGTGTAGATACAAGTACAACATATTATTATGTTGGAGTTGATAGATTAAAACAAGACTGGATAGATATATATAATACATATGAATACGATAAATTAGAATTCACACTACATGATTTTAATAGTGTAAAAGAGTTTATAAAATAAATAACAATTACAATACCAATAATGAGTTTAATCAAACTCATTATTGGTATTTTTTTATAGGATTTTATATTTCATTTAAATTAGCTAATAACTTGTGAAATAAAGCAATAGCAATGAATATAAAAAGTAATAAATGGTACCTTTGAGCAATTATGTAAATATATGTCAGTAAACTAAATAATAATCTTTATTATTTTTTGTTTCTTGAAGATTTATATATAAAATTTATGCATATTGAATTTTCTTATTTAAAACATATATATTTTAAAAATCATAAGACAAAAAATGACAAGATAATGTATAATGTTACCTTAGAGGAGGTGTGAAATGATAGTAACAAGAAGAGAATTAAAGTATCCAATTGGAGAAATGGACTATTATAAAGTAAATGAAATGTTTAAGTCTGTACTTAGTCCAGACCCTAATAATAAGGAATATGGATACACTATTAGAAGCTTATATTTTGATAGTATTAATAATGATGATTACTATGCTAAAACTGGTGGAGAAGAAGTGCGTAAAAAAATTCGGCTTAGAATCTATGACACCAAAACAGAAAAAGTTAAACTTGAGATAAAGAGAAAGATTAATATTAACCAAATTAAAGAAACAGCAACAATAAGTAAAGAAGATGCAATAAAACTTATTAATAAAGAATATAGTGTACTACTAAAATACGATAATCAAACTTGCCAATCTGCATACAACATTATGACTATTGGACAATATCAACCGGTTGTACTTGTGGATTATAATAGGCGTGCATATATTCATAACGAAAATAATATTCGAGTTACATTAGATAGTGATATAAGATCAAATGAATTTGAATTTGATATGTTTAGTGAAGATATAATGATGACGCCTATATTTGAATATTATAACGCATTACTTGAAGTTAAATTTGATGGTGAGTTATTTTGCTGGATTTCACAAGCATTAACAGATTTAGACACAACTAATCGTTCACTAAGTAAGTATTGTAGCGGAAGAAGATTTTATGAAAACTACATATTATAAAGGAGTAACAAATGAAAGAGACATTATATAAATATTTAGCTAACCCAAGTGGAGGAGTAACAGTGTTTGGAGCATTAGAAGTAATGATAGTAGCTTTAATGTTATCTATGGTTATATTTTTAACTTATAAAATAACATTTAGCGGAGTTATGTATAATAGAAAATTCAATGTTTCATTAGTTATGTTAACACTTGTAACAACTATGGTTATGATTGTTATAGGTAGTGATATAGCACTATCTTTAGGGATGGTCGGTGCATTGTCTATAGTTCGTTTTAGAACAGCAATTAAAGATCCAAGAGACACAGCTTATATATTTTGGAGTATAGGTGTAGGTCTAAGTGTAGGTACAGGAAATTATATGGTAGCAGCAATTGGATCATTATTCTTACTAGGGGTATTATCTATGTTTAGTTTCAGTGGATTTGGAAAAGAAGATAGATATATTTTAATAATAAGAGGAAATAGAGATAAGGAAGAAGATATAATGAGATGTGTATTCAACTCATTTAAGGGAAGTCAATTAAGAGCTAAAAACTCAGTTGGGACTAATATGGAAATTATATATCAAATAAAAATAAAAAATAATGAAGATAAAAACATAGTGTCAGACTTATACAGTATAGAAGGTGTAAATGCTGTTAATATTGTAGCTCAAAATGGAGAAACAATAGGATAGGTGAAAACTATGAAAAAAGATATATTAAAAGTAGTAATGGCTATAGGATTTATTGTATTAGCTGTAGTCACAGCCACTTATTTAAATGATTTAGAATATAAGGTTAAAAAAGAAGATAAGAAAAATCAAAAGATACAAGCTTCTCAAATATATGAAAATAATTTAAATGATACTAGTTTTAATTTACCCGTATTATTAATAGATACATTAGGACAGCAAGTATCTAGAAATCAAGAAATATTAGGGAATTTACAAGTATACGATAATAAAGATGTCGTAAATACATTAGATGATAAGCCAAAAGTTACAAGTAAAGTAAATATTAAAATAAGAGGAAATAGTTCTACTAAATATCCTAAAAAGCAATTTAGCCTTGAACTTATTAATGGTAAAGGTGAAGATAAAGATGTTAGTTTACTTGGTATGCCAAAAGAATCTGAATGGGTATTAAATGGTCCATTTTTAGATAAATCCCTTATGAGAAATTATATAGCTTTAAATACAGCAAGTAAAATTATGGAATATGCACCACGAGTAAAATTTTGTGAAGTTATTATGGTAGAGGATGGTAATAAAGAACTGAGCGAAAATAATTATAGAGGTGTGTATACTTTAGTTGAAAAAATTAAAAGAGATGATAAAAGGGTTGATATTACTAAAACTATAGACAATATAAGTGAAACTAGCTTTATATTAGCAAAAGACAGACAAAAGAAAGATGACATTCCTATTAATAGTTATGGAAAAGAAACACATGAATATTTTTATGGTTTAAACGTAGCTTATCCTAAAAAAGATTTAACACCAGAAAAATATAATTATATTGTAGATGAAGTTAGTAAAGTTGAAAGAGTACTTTATTCTGATAAATTTAATCATCCTACTGAAGGATATAGTAAATATATAGATGTAGATACTTTTGTAGACTACTATATTATAAATGAATTTTTCAAAAATACAGATGCAGGTATGTTAAGTACCTATGTATATAAAGACTATGAAGAAAAGATGAAAGCAGGTCCTGTATGGGACTTTAATGAATCGTTAGGAAATTCTTTAAATAAAGATGGACAAGTATATGATTATACAGAGTTTACTATGATTCATAAACCTTGGTTTGATAGATTAATGATGGATATCAATTTTGCCAATAAAGTAGTTGAAAGATATAAGGAACTTAGAAAAACATATTTAAGTGATGAGTATTTAACTAACTTTATTGATGAAACTGTGAAATTACTAGGTACTTCATCAAAGCGTAACTTTGATAGATGGCCAATTGAGATTAGTAATCAAGCGAAGGTATTTGAAGAGAGCGGAGATATAACAGATAATTATTCTGCTGATTTAGATATATATATAAAATATTTAGAGGAACACAAACACTTATTAAAGAATACGGATAAAATGGCCACTTCATATGAAGAAGAAATAAGTTTAATGAAAAACTTCATAGTAAATAGAGGTAAGTGGATGGACTCAAATATTGATAGTTTGAAAAAATGGGCTAAATAGGGGGAAGATAAAATGAAAAAGTTTTTAGTGGCTGCTACCCTAGTATTTATTTTGGCATTAGGATTTTTAGGTGATATTATTGCAAATAAAATAACAGCCCAAAATGATACTTATTTTGTTAAGACAAATAAAGAGGAAATTAATATAGCTATAGATAAGAAATGGCAAAAGCTTGATATTGTTGGAGTTAACTTAGATTCTAATAAGCCTGGTAATTTTCCAAATGAAAAAAAAGTAACAGAGAAAGAATATTTAAATTGGCTAACAATAATAGATAATATGGGAGCTAATTGTATAAAGGTACCAGATATAATGGAATCTGATTTTTACATTGCGTTAGAAAGGTTCAACAAAGATAGAGAAGAACCAATATATATTATACAAGGTATATATTTTGATGAAATTGATCTGAAAAATGGTGAAGATATTCAAAGTGAAGAGTTAGAAGAAAAGTTTAAAAATAACATAGAACTAGTTGTTGACTCGATTCATGGAAATGAACTTACTTCAAGTAAAGCTATAGAAAATCAATATTACAAAGCAGATATTTCAAATTATTTACTTGGTTATACACTAGGGGTTGAATTTGCTAGTCGTGATTTAATATATACTGAATTAATAAATAACAAAAAAAGTTATAATGGAACGTATTTTTATACAAATAAAGATGCATCGTCATTTGAAAGTTATATGGCAAAAACTGCTGATTATTTAGTTAAATATGAGTATAAACAATATAAAGATCAAAGACTTATTGGATTTATAGGGTCGTCAAAAAACTATGAAAAACTAAATAAATCTAATCAAAATGAAGAAGATTCTATTAGTGACTATTTAAACCCAAATAATATAAAGGCAAAGCGTAAATTAAAAACAGGTATATTTGCTTCATATAGTTTATATCCGTCATATACAAATATGAAGGAATATCAAAATAATTTAGAAGGATACCTTAATAAATTAAAAAAGATGCACAAAATGCCTATAATAATTGGTGAATATGGAGTTCCATCTTCGAGAAATAGTGGTGACTTTAATATAGACACTAATAAAGGATATATAAATGAAGAAGAACAAGGTAAAGCTTTAGTTAATGCATATGATGCAATAAACAATGCAAAACTAGCTGGAAGCTTTATATTTGAGTTACAAGATAGTTGGTATAGAACATCATGGAATACTAAAGAATCAAAAATACTTGATAGAGCTCCCCTTTGGAGTGATGCACAAGATTATAGCCAAAACTTTGGTCTAGTTGCTTTTGATCCAGGTAAAGAAAAAAGTGAATCATATCCAGATAATAATATAAGTGAATGGAAAGACAAAGATGTTATTAATAAAAATGATAATATGAGCTTGTCTATGAAAAGTGATGAAAAGTATTTATATTTTATGCTAAAGTCAAAAAATACTATAAATTTAGATAAACAAGATATATATATAGACTTAGATATAACTCCAAACTCTGGTTCAACAAAAAGCTCTCAATTAAACTTAAATTTTGAAAATCCAGTTGATTTTATTATTGAGATAAAAGATAGGAAAAATGCTAAAGTACTTATACATGAGTATTATAATTACTTTAGTTTTAATGAAAATAAAAAAGAAAATCAAATAAGACCTGATTTGATTTCTGTTAAGCCAGATATGGATGAATTCTCACCAATTTATATTGAAAGTAGACCTAGAATGTATGTAGAAGACTTAGATAAAGTAGTGGATAGTATAAAACTTGAAACTGGTAAGCTATTACATGGAAACTCAAATCCATCAAATAAAGACTATAATTCAGCTTCTGATTTTTATATAGGAGATGACTATGTAGAAATTAGAGTACCATGGGCATTATTAAACTTTATGGATCCATCTACAAAACAAATAATGGATGATATATATAAGTATTATGGGGCAAGACCTATGATTATTAATAAAATCAATGTAGGTGCTACAATAAAAGAAAATGAATCTATAAAGACAAAATTAGAAAGTTCTAAATTTAGATTAAAGTCATGGATTATACCAGAGTACCACCAAAGGTTGAAAAAATCATATGACATTATTAAGGGTGAGTTAAATGCAAGAAGTAATTAGAATATATACTATTCTTAGTTTCTTTATATATATCATATTATGTTGTGTAGTATACATGTTAGGTCAAGATATTTTAGATAAAAGAAATGAGAAAAAAATAAAAAAGTTAAGTGAAACATTTGGAGTTGAAATAAAAAGACAAATTGAAGTTCTTAAATTAAACAATAAATTATCTAAAATGGATATTGATTATATAAAATCAAATATAGGCAGTAGAAACTATTTTGCAGTTTTTAATGAAATAATAATTCAATTAAACAAAGACGAAGAAAATAAAAAATATACAAAAAAGTATGTTTTGTATTTTGAAGAAGAAATTTTAAAAATTGTAAGAAAGTATAAAAAGAAAGATGATATTAAAATAATTTTTATAGTAAATTTATTGGGTGAATATAGATTAAATACTTATGAGATAAATGAATTTTTATTTAGCTGTTTAAATACAAAATCTAGCTATTTAAGAGTAGAGACTTTAAAATCTCTTTCTAAAATTGGAAATACAAAAAATTTCTTAAAATCATTAGAGTTTATATCTAATGAAGAAAAATATGTTAATAGTAAAATATTAATAGACATACTAGATATATTTAATGGAGATGTTGAAGAGTTAGACAAAGCATTATTATTAAAATTTGATATTTTTAACAAGTATATTCAAAAAAATATAATAGAGCATTTAAAAAATAGAAAAGTTGAGTTGGCAAAAGACAAAATCATAGATATTCTTAAAGATGAAAGTTTAGATAAAGAAGTTAGAATAAGTGCTATAAAATATTTCTCAAAAATACATTATAACCATGCTAAAGTAGAAATAAAAAAATTATTAAATCATGAAGAGTGGGAATATAGAGCAATAAGTGCTTCCACACTAGGTAAGTATAAGGAAGAAGATGTTATTGAAGCATTGCTAGACAGTATAACTGATTATAACTGGTACGTAAGATATAATTCAGCAATATCTTTATTAAGTTTTGAAGAAGATAATATAATAAATAAAGCAATAGAAAAGAATGATAGGTATTCAATAGATATTTTACTTTATGCAATGCTTAACCAAGGAAAAATATCTTATGAAGAGTATTTGACAAAGATAGGAAAGTTAGAGGTAAGTCATACATGTTAAAGTTAATAATTGACGCTATAAATATATTCTTTTTTTACTATGTATTTATCTATGCAATAGTATTCTTTATCTCAACAATTTCTTCAGTATTAGAACTAAATGAAGATAGACATAAAAGAAAGTACTTTAATAAGTTATCTATAAAAAGTAATGAAAATTATGTGCCAGTTTCTATATTAGTACCTGCTTATAATGAAGAAAGTACAGTAGCTGACTGTATAGAATCATTAGCTCATCAGGATTATCCAGACTATGAAATAATAGTGATAGATGATGGATCAAGTGATAATACATCTTCTGTTGTTGTAGATAGATTCAACTTGAAAAAAGTAGCTAGACCAATAAGACGGTTAGTAAATTGTAGAAAAGAAGAAAGCATATATGAAGGTGTTATAAATAATAAAATAAAAATAACACTTGTAAAAAAAGAAAATGGTGGAAAAGCAGATGCTCTTAATATGGGGATAAACATTTCAAATTATCCACTATTTATATCACTTGATGCAGATTCAATATTACAAACGGATTCTTTAACTAATATTGTAATGCCATATATGGAGGATGATACTACTGTTGCAGTAGGTGGTAATATTAAAGTGTCAAACTCAGTAGTTTTAGATAATGGAGAGGTTGTAAAAATACTAACTCCCAAAAACTTATTTGTTATATTCCAAACTATTGAATACTTTAGGGTATTTTTAACTACAAGGGTTTGGTTTAATAAATTTAATGGAAATTTAATTATTTCAGGAGCTTTTGGATTATTCAAAAAAAGTGCAGCTATTAATGTAGGTGGATATGATACTAATACCATAGGAGAAGATATGGATTTAGTGCTTAAATTACATTCTTTTTATAGGAAGAATAAATTGCCATATAGTATAAAATATTCACATAAAGCAATATGCTGGTCACAAGTACCTGACAATTACAATGACTTAAAAGGTCAAAGAAGGCGTTGGCACATTGGG
>OKWN01000595.1_pt1 | contig 14076 bp, 10 predicted proteins | sample 1607151 | NCBI WGS metagenome assembly OKWN01 (sample SAMN07501046, study PRJEB24779) | human gut metagenome | isolation source: stool | host: human infant | place: USA: Pittsburgh, PA | reverse complement strand
TTGCTCCGTCCTTCGTAAAGTCGCTGCAGAAATACCTAGTTTTATTTTTATAACACCTGCTGTTAACTAGTCCCATAGCAAGCGACTAATCCCCTTCTGTATATTGATGACCCCCATCACAAGCTGCATCTGACATTTACTCAATATGCTTTTGTATGATGGGGGAAAGCTTTTGGAAAGCCTGGTATCTCATTGCTCCGTCCTTCGTAAAGTCGCTGCAGAAATACCTAGTTTTATTTTTATAACACCTGCTGTTAACTAGTCCCATAGCAAGCGACTAATCTCCTTCTGTATATTGATGCCTCCCCATCACAGGCTGCATCTGAGATTTACTCAATATGCTTTTGTATGATGGAGGTTAGGTTATATGTATAAGACTTGATATAGACCTACTTGTAAATTGCATATAAAATATAGGTTCAGTTAGTTAGAGTTATATTTCTATTGACGTAGTCTTGAATTGGGGTTATTATTAAATCAATATAAGGATTGGCGAGTAAATCCTCCAATATTGTGAGTGTTTCGAAACCCAGTCATAGAAAGGCCGTTTTACGGCCTTTTTTTGTATCTTGATATAATCGGGAGGGGACTATGCAAAAGGTTGCCATCATGGTTGATGGAGGTTTTTTTGTAAAGCGATTGTATTCGGAGTTAGGTTATCTTGAGGCTGATACTGCAGCAAAGTTTTTGATGAAATATTGTTTGTCTCATTTGAAATCAAAAGGAAAAAATGAGGAGTCAAAGACTTTATATCGTATTTTTTATTATGATTGTTTACCTAGTGGTAAAAAGGTCTTTAATCCGATTACAAGAAAAACTGTAGATTTAAGTAAAACTGAGTTATATTCTTGGATGCATAACTTTATAAATACATTACGGTCACAAAGAAAGGTTGCTTTGCGTTTGGGGAAGCTATCGGATGCACATGCAGGTTATTATTTATCCGTAGATACTACCAAAAAGCTTATACAAGGACGTATTGAAGAGTTGGAAGAAAAGCATCTACAATTAAAAGTTGAGCAAAAAGGTGTAGATATGAAGCTTGGAATTGATGTGGCGAGTTTAGTATTAAAGAAACAAGTAGATCAAATTATTCTTATTTCTGGAGATAGTGATTTTGTTCCTGCTGCGAAGTTAGCAAGACGTGAAGGTATTGATTTTGTATTGGATCCTTTATGGGCTCATGTTTCTCCAGATTTATTTGAACATATAGACGGAATGAAATCACATCATTTTAATCAAATTAAGTTGAATTGAATCCCTCTTAAGCTAATAGCGTTATAAGCATATTTTCTATTATTTGGTGGGCATGGCACCACTACTATAAAGCTTTTTTATAGGAGTTAATTAGGTTATCTAGGGGTTACGTATTTAACGGTCAGTATACCTATTTTGATGGGACGTCTTTATAAATATAGTAATAAAAAAGTACGAATATACTTGTGCAGCGACTTTACGAAGGACGGAGCAAGCAAGTATATTCGTACTTTTTTTACTAGGTTGTCGAAATATAACGGGGCCCCATCAAAATAGGTTGGCTGATTTTCAAAAGAGTACGTCGCCTAGATAACCCTCGATTAATTGTGTTATAATAAATTTTATAGTAGTTTTTGGAGGATTTATCAGATGTTATTTACCGTCAATACAGAAGTCTGTACACGATGCGGCCTTTGCGTAGCTGACTGTCCGACAGGCTTGCTAGTGATGTCCGAGAATGGGCCGGTGACTGGCAAGGGAGGTTGTATCTCCTGTGGGCATTGTATTTCCGTATGCCCAACGCTTGCTCTTGATAGTGATATGACACCACGTAAAGAGCAAATCGATATCACAAAAGAACAAAAATTAACGCCAGAGCAAGCTGAGTTATTCTTACGCAGCCGTCGCTCCATTCGTAATTATCAAAATAAACCAGTTCCTGCTGAGCTTATTCGCAAGGTATTAAACGTTGCGAGAATGGCTCCAACAGCAACAAATACACAAGGTATTTCCTATATTGTAATTCGAGACAAACAAAAGTTGCGCCGCATTGCTGATCTCGTTCTTGAGTGGATGCATTGGGCTGCGAAAACTGTGCCGATTATGCGCCTTTATGCTCGTGCAGCACAAGCTGAGGTCGATAAGGGTAAGGAATACATCTTGCGCGATGCGCCTGCTTTGGTAGTGGCTATCGGTTCTAAAAAAGATATTCATCGTACTCATGATAGCGGGCATTCCTGCTTGTCTTATGCAGAGTTATATGCACCAACATTAGGTTTAGGCACTTGTTGGGCTGGCTTCTTTGAACATGCAGGCGAAGCAGAGTATAAACCATTATTGGAACTATTAGGTGTACCAGAGGATAAAATCATTGCTGGTGGTATCTTGATGGGATATCCAAAGGTTCGTTACCGCAACATTGTGGAACGCCAACCATTGGATGTTACATTCGATACCGAAGAATAAAAGTGATTAATACTGAATAATAAAATAAAAGCGATACTCTAATATTAATTAGGGTATCGCTTTTTGGCATTATACATATTTTGCTGTAGTTACTATATTTGTTATGGTGATAGTCATATTTATGGATCTTATAATAGATTATTTATCAAAAAGACCGACCTCGTGGTGAGGCCGGTCTTTGTATTAGTTTGCAGAGGTAATGCTACCTTTGAAAGTATCGTTGATGAATTGTTTGATTGCATCAGATTTGTAGATATCTGCAATTTTTTTGTATGTTTCGTTGTCTTTATCTTGGTCGCGAACAGCAAGAATCATAACAGCCAATGGTTCGTCTTTAGGTTCTAAGAAGAAACCTTGTTTTTCTACGTTAAGGCCTGCGCTTTGAACATAGTTCATAGGAATTGCTGCCACAACAACATCATCTAAGCTACGAGGCAATTGAGCTGCTTCAAGCTCTTGGATTTGAAGGTTTTTAGGATTAGATGTAATATCTGCTACTGTTGCTTTAAAGCCAACGCCGTCTTTTAATGTAATGAGACCAGCTTTAGCAAGCAAAGCAAGACCGCGACCGCCGTTTGTTGGATCGTTTGGAATTGCTACGATAGCGCCTTCTGGAACATCAGCTGCACTATGAACAGAATTACTATATAAACCCATCGGCATCAAAATTGTTTTGCCAATAGCTACTAATTTGGAACCGTTTTGTTTATTGAAGTTTTCCATGAATGGAACGTGTTGGTACGCATTCAATTGAATGTCGCCATCAGCAAGAGCTTTGTCTGGTGTTACATAATCGGAGAACTCTACAACTTTAAGGTCGATACCTTGTTTTTTAGCCTCTTTTGCAACTGCCTCAGCTACTTGAGCGTGTGGTCCTGCAGTAGCACCGATCTTGATTTCTTTTGGTGCTTGGCTAGATTGATTTGTATTTGTGCCGCAACCTGCGATGGCGAATGCTAGAACGCCAACGAGAAGAGGGGCAATAAATTTTTTTAATTTCATGTGAATATCCCTTTCTATATACATATAATGGATATATCCTATCATGTAAATGGGATTTTGTATATAGGCAAATACATAGGGGTTGGCTATAGATTAAAACTATGGCTTTTACGATGATTGTAAAGTAGAGTTATTAAGTAATCGAAAGTAGCGTTATCTAGATATATCTAAAAAAATCGAAATATGATATAATAAAGATAAATTTTATACAATTAAAATGGTGGAATACAAACATAATACTTAGGAGGTCCCCATGTTTAACTTTGATTTTTATAACCCTACACATATCGTATTTGGTAAAGATCGTTTAGGTGAATTAGATACATTGGTTCCAAAGGATGCAAAGGTTCTTATTACCTATGGTGGTGGCTCTGCAGTACGCAGTGGTCTTATTGACCGCATTGTGAAAGCCCTTGGCAACCGCAAGGTAGAACAATTCGGCGGTATTGAGCCAAACCCATCTCTTGAAACGTGTGAACGTGCGGTAGCTTTCATTAAAGAACATGGCGTAGATTTCGTTCTCGCTGTAGGCGGCGGTTCTGTAGTAGACGCTACAAAACTTATCGTTATGGGCGCTACTTATGATGGTCCTGTCATTGAAGTTATGAAAGCTGGTGTACCAGAGGTTCCAGTGGAAATGGTGCCAAATCCATTGCCATTTGGTACGGTTATGACTCTTCCTGCCACAGGTTCCGAAATGAACAATGGTGCAGTTATTACCTATGGTGATGGTAAATTCCCTGTATTCAGTAGCTTAGTGTTCCCTAAGTTCTCCATGCTTGATCCAACATTGACTTTCACATTGCCTGAAAAACAAGTTAAAAATGGTGTTATTGATACATTCGTGCATACGACAGAGCAATATTTAACATATCCTGTAGAAGGCCGTATTCAAGACCGTTTCAGCGAAGGTATTTTAAAAACTATGATTGAAATTGGTAAAGAAACGGTAGAAAATCCAGAAAACTACGATATTCGTGCTAACCATGTGTGGGCTTCTACCTTGGCATTAAACGGCTTGATTGGTGCCGGCGTGCCACAAGACTGGGCAACACATCTTATCGGTCATGAGTTAACTGCAGCGTACCATCTTGACCATGGGATTACATTAGCTATCGTATTGCCTGCATTGTTAGAGGTAAAAAAAGCAGATAAACTCGATAAATTGGCACAATATGCTACACGTGTATGGCATATTACAGAAGGTACAACAGAAGAAAAAGCAGATAAGGCTATCGCCAAAACGCGTGAATTCTTCGAGTCCCTTGGCGTATCTACTCATTTGAAAGATTATGGTCTTGGTGAAGAAGCAGTAGATAAAATTGTGAAACAATTAGAAAATCATGGTATGACTCGACTTGGTGAAAAAGGCGATGTCACACCAGACGTAGCTCGTGAAATTTTAACGCGCGCTTTATAATACATTTGGTTGAAAACAATCGCAAATTGACACTAATTATATACAGTGTATAATAAAATAGCTTATATAAAAGACACTATATGGTGTCTTTTATTATTATTCAAATTAGTTCTTTGTGTTTGTAAGAAGACTAAGATTAGTCTTGATTAACGTTTACATAATAGATAATGTATGATTTGGAAGGGAGAAATTCTTTGAGTGACATAAAGCATCGAAGTGCATTTTCTTTTGCATTTCCTATTATGGCGCCTATGGGTATAAGCTTATTTGTTATTGGTTTAGGTTTTGGTCTATATGCTACGAGTCAGGGGTTGCCTTGGTGGACGGCGCCAGTTTTAGCGGCTACTATTTTTGCAGGCTCTATGGAGTTTGTAACAATCGGCATGTTGGTAGCTGGATTTGATCCTGTGAATGCCTTTATTTTGACCATGTTCGTCAATGGCCGCCACTTCTTCTATGGTCTATCTGCGCTGCAGAAATATGTACATATGGGGTGGAAATGGTTTCCTACCGTTGCCTGGATGTGCGATGAAAGCTTTGCCATCAATATGGGAACGAAATTACCTGAAGATGTGGATGAGAAGTGGTTCTATTTCCACGTTTCGTGGCTCAACTATGTATTCTGGGTGTTTAGTACCTTTGTAGGTGGTCTATTTGGTAATCTATTGGCTGCTGTAGATTTACGAGGCATTGACTTTGTATTACCTGGGCTATTCATTGTGGTATTTCTTGAAATGCTACTTAATGCCAAGAATAATAAAATTAGAGCCTTCGGGGGAGCTGGGGTAGTAATGGCGTTAATCATGCTTGTATTGGTTGGCAAATCACTCTTTATGCTTTTATCTATGATATGTATGCTTTTCGTTTGTTATGTAGCGTACAAGTGGGGAGGTGTACATCTTGACTAGCACAGAAATGGTTATTACTGTTGCCATTGTCGTAGCAGGTACATTACTCACTCGTTTTGGAGCTTTCCTCGTGTTTCCACAAGGAAAAAAGGCACCGGACTTTGTGCTCTTTTTAGGCAAGGCTTTGCCGACTGCTGTTATGGGGATGCTTGTGGTATATACCTTTAAGGAGACCGTTGTTTTATCGTATCCATATGGTATTCCTGAGCTTATTGCCTTACTAGTTACGGTAGGATTACATTTATGGAAACGTAATATGCTCGTATCCATTGGTGCAGGTACTGTAGTGTATATGATACTTATACAAGCCGTCTTTAATGTGCCCAAATAAATTGCAATAAAATAAATAAACCACTTATATCTATTCCTAAAGGAAGATGATATAAGTGGTTTTCTTTTTATATTCTATTTTAGTTGTAATAATCTTTCTAGACCTGGCGCTGTATGGTGATCTTCCAAGAAGTCTTGTTGGTCTAATAGTTCCATGACGTCCATGTCGATGTTAGTAAGCTTGAAGTCGAATACATCAAAGTTAGCTTCCATATGGCTTACATTATTTGCCTTTGGCAATGGAATGATGCCGCGTTGGATGTGCCAACGTAAGATGATTTGATGTTTAGACACGCCGTATTTTTCGGCCAAGCTTTTAATAATTGGGTGGTCGAAAATCGGTTGGCGATCACGAGTGAATGGAGACCACGCCATGCCTACTACTTGATGTTTACGCATTAATTGTAATAAGGACTGACGTTGGTTGAATGGGTGGCACTCAATTTGGTTCACCACAGGTTTTACATTGCAGTGATATAGCAAGTCGATTAAGCGATCTTCGTAAAAGTTAGATAGACCTAACCCACGCAATACGTTTTGATCGTATAACTCTTCCATGGCGCGCCAAGAACCATAATAGTCGCCAAGTGGTTGATGTACGAGCATGATGTCGATATAATTAGTGTCTAATTTTTTTAAGGAGCTTTCAACAGCACGCATCGTATTATCGTATCCTGCGTCGGTATGCCAAATTTTTGTGGTAATAACGATGTCAGTACGTTTAACACCAGATGCTTTGATGCCTCTGCCAACGGCTTCTTCGTTTCCGTAGTAGGCGGCTGTATCAAGTAATCGATAACCTACGTTTAATGCATTAGTTACGGCTTGTTCTGTTTCCCCTTCGCTACCTGTTTTGTAGGTACCATAACCGATAGAGGGAATGAAGCTACCGTTATTTAATATTCTAAAGTCCATCCGTTCTTCCATAAGAACCTCCGTTATATCCATAAATTAAAGGAATTAGCTTTCATACAATTCTAATTGATTTTATGATATACTAAGGTATTGATAAAAATCAATATGACAGGAAGTGACAGAATGAAATTAAAACGAATTTATTCTGTAGTTGCTATGCTTGGTGTTGTGATGATGGCCTTAGCCATTGCTGGTTGCGGTACAAAGACGGTATCCGTTGCTGATGTAACATACAAGGATATGCCGCTACAGATCCATAATGATGCCAATGTAACCGCTCTTAATAAGGCGACGGTAACGCCGACGTTAACAGGGCAGGTTGCATATGCTGTGAAAGTAGGCGACCAAGTACAACAAGGTCAAGTCTTGGCTACTGTAGATACATCGGCTTTACAGCAACAGCTAGCATCCTTACAAGGTCAGTTAGCACAAGCTTCAGCTCAGTCCTATGCGACGTCTGTGACAACTACAACAGCAGCGTCTGTAGATAGTGGTCAATTGGCGCAAGCTCAGAAGATGCGCGAAGCGGGCATGATTACACAAAAAGAATATGATCGCATTGTAGAGCGGTCTCAGCCACAAACTACGACAGTAACAACTGGTGGTGGCGGTGGTGGCGCTAATACGGCGGCTATTGAGGCTCAAATCGCTCAAGTATCTGCACAAATGGCAGCATCCACAATTGTGGCACCTATAGCAGGTACAGTAACAGCCATTTACAATGAAGATCGTCAAATGGCCATTGCAGATCGTCCATTCATGATGATTCAACAATCTACGCCGATGGTAGCATCCCTTAGCATTCCTCGTGATGCGGCGATGAAGTTAGGCACACCTGATGCTAAAAAGGGGATTAAGGTACTCCTTAAGGTAGGTGACCAAGAGTTACCAGGTGAATTGACTTATGTAGATGTAACACAGCCAGAAAATGTACCAAGTGTTCTTGTGAAAGCTACTTTCAACAATGACAAAGGCCTCATCAAGGCTGGTGAATTCTATACGCTCATCATCGAATCAGATATAAAAGCGAAAATGCTCACTGTACCAAGTAAAGCAGTTCGCGAAAACCAAGACGGTAAATACGTGTATGTATTGACTGAAAATAATACAGTTGACGTACGTGTCGTTGAGGTCGGTATGACAGAAGGCGATGATGTAGCCATTATTTCAGGCCTAAACGAAGGCGATAAGGTAATTACAACCAACGGAAACTTTGAATTAGGTGAATCTGTTAAATTATAATGAACAACCATGTGGTTGTATGTACCCATAGTGAATACCTCGACTGAGGAATCTGATAGGAGGGATTATTATTTTAGAATTTAAACGTTTTGAACTAAGAGACAAACCATTAATCGATAAATATTTTGAACAACACCATTACGAAGCATCTGATAATTGCTTTACTACATTATTTATGTGGCAAGATGCGTATGGTATTCGTTGGGCTGAGGAAAACGGCGTATTGTACATTCAAGGTGGCGGTAAACGTGAACCATTCCTGTTGCCTCCATTTGCCGGTAAAGATGCAAAGTTCCTCGATGGTTTATTGCGCGCTAAAGAATGGTTCGTAGAAAATAATTTGCCATTCCGTTTTAAAGGTGTTAGCAAAGTTGTAAAAGAGCGTATGGAAGAGTTATGTCCTGGTCGTTATGAATTTACACCTGACCGCGACAACTACGAATACATTTATAAATCTGAAGATCTTATCAACTTATCTGGTAAGAAGTTCCGTCAAAAGAAAAACCATTTGAACCAATTCCGCATGCAATATTCTAATTATGAATATATGCCAATCACTGAAGATATCATTCCATTGTGCCGCGAAACGGCAGCATCTTGGGTAGAAACTCATCATGAAGAAGGTATCGAAGATGAATTGGTAGCGATCAACTTGTTATTCGATAACTGGGAGGCATTAGGCCTTAAAGGTGGCGCTATCAAATTGTTTGGCCGCGTTGAAGCCTTCAGTATCGGTGAATTGTTGAATGATAAAATGGCGTTGATTCACATTGAAAAAGCAAATCCAGATATTCGTGGTTTGTACCAAGCAATTAATAATGAATTCATTCGTCATGAATTTAGCGAAGTAGAATTCATTAACCGTGAAGAAGATATGGGCTTGCCTGGTCTTCGTCAAGCAAAAGAATCTTACAATCCAGATCACTTTGCTGAAAAATATGACGCAGTATATGCTAACGAAGCAGACAATGCGACAGGCGGTAAATAAAAATCTGAGCTATGAAGCCGATGTGCTTCATAGCTCTTTTTGTTATAATAGAAGTGTTAGCCTATCTATTTGATTGTATATGTTGTATTATCATGGCGATAGGATACGATACGATGCAACAGATAGAAAGTGGTTTTTATACTATAACGAGGATATACTTATGGAATATAGAATTGCAACAGCTCAAGATACGCCACATGTGGAAAATCTATGGGCGTACTGCTTTGAACCAAAGGAAGATCCATTCTTCCAATATTACTTTACAAATTGCTATGAACCAGAAAATACAATGGTCGGTCTTGAACAAGGTCAATTGTTGAGTACTGTTCATTTGCGTCAATATAATATCAATGTTCGTGGTGCTGTATTGCCTACAAGCTATATGGTTGGCGTAGCCACACATCCAGCAGCTCGCCGTGGTGGCATAGGTGGTGCGTTGTTAAAGGTTTCTCTTGAAGAGCTTCGCAACCGCGGTCAAGCATTGACGATTTTGATGCCGTCCAAGGCTGCATTCTACCAACAATATGGGTGGGAACTCTATGCACATCAATGGGTAAATACTATGTCTCTTGAGGACTTGCGCCCTATGACTGATAAATCCTTGAGCTTTGGCCTGCTAAATAGTGTTGATCAATGGACATTGCTTGATCCTGTATATAAAACATATACAGCTCGTCTTTCTGGTTATGCAGAGCGGGGTGAAAAGGAATGGAAACGCTTGCTCGGTAGCTTCTTTGCAGAAGGCGTAAATATCGCTGTAGTGCGCAATGATGAAGGTGTTATCGAAGGCTATACGGTATATCGCTTAGGTCAACCTGAAATTCCTGTATCCGAATTAGTTTATACTACACGTCGCGCACAACGAGCATTGTTGAACTACTTCTATAATCACCGTTCTCAAGGCACTACTATTCGCTGGAATGAGGGCCTTCACGATACATACTATCGCTTCTATCCTGATGGTAAAAGCGGACATGCTACCATGCCGTACATGATGAGTCGTATTGTAGATGTGAAAGCTGCCTTCGAAGCCATTCCTGTAAATCCAGAGGCTTTGATGATGCCGATTACAATGACCTTTGGTGTGAAAGATAGCCTTTGTGAGTGGAATGAAGGGTGCTATGAAGTCCAATATGGCGGTGCATTGACTCCATCTGTTAAAAAGGTGTCTGATACATTGGATGGGGACGTAGATATTACTGTTGAAATTGGTGCTTTAAGCCAACTCTTGATTGGTACATTAACAGCTCGTGATCTTGCCTTTGAAGGTAAACTTTCAGCTAATGAAGAATGGCTAGAGTTCTTTGATATCTTGTATCCTGAACAAAAAACATATATTAACGAATGGTGGTAATATGAGCTGGAAAACGTATACGGTGAAAGAACCGACAGAATTGACAGTTTCTAAATATGTAAAGGAACGCTTTTCCTTGTCCTCTCGGGATATTCAAATGATGTTCCGCAAGAAACGGGTGAAAGTAAATAGCCGTGTAGCCCATTCCCAGCGTTCCCTCAAAAAAGGTGATGTATTAACATTGGAACTGCCACAGGATAAAGACTATGGTGTGGATGTAGAGAAAGGGCCTATTACCGTGCTCTACGAAGATGCTCATACCTTGGTGGTTAATAAAACTCCATTTATGCTTGTTCATCCTGCAGGGCAAACTAAATCTGGTACATTGAGCAACTATGTGGCTGGGTATTATGCGAAAAAAGGTGTAGTGCACAAGGTGCGTCCTGTACATCGCCTTGACCGAGATACATCTGGTTGTATTCTCTTTGGTAAAACAAAGGAAGCTCAGCAATATTACACCGATGAACTACAGGCTGGCCGTATCGACCGCATCTATACGGGCTTAGTAGAAGGCGTTATTAACGAAGATGGCGTAGTTGATGCACCTATCGGTGTTGATCCAGTATTTGATAACCGTCGCGTTGTCGATGAATTAGGTCAACCGGCTCAAACGGAATATACCGTTCTTGGTCACGAAGGCGATCATACATTACTAAAGTTCAAGTTACTAACAGGCAGAACACACCAAATCCGTGTACACATGGAACACATTGGTCATCCTATCGTTGGTGATGCCATGTATGGTACACGCCATAAACCATATACACGTCAATGCTTGCACGCATCAGAACTCGCCTTTGTACCCTATAGTAAGGATGAGCCTATAACGGTAAACTGTGAAGTAGGGGATGACTTTGGACATGAAAAGTGATAATTGCTTTTCTAATTTTCATCAATTATAATTTATATGTTGATATGGTCATAGAGCATGCCACATCTTCTTGTATACAAAAAACAATAGTGATAAAAACGCATAGTCTATGACTTAAAGTCATGGACTATGTTTTTTTTATATTTTCAATTCACAGTGGACAGGAGTATACTATGTATAGACAAAAATTCTATAGAATTTAAAACTTAGATGAGGTTATGGACGGTCACAGCCGATAATATCACTACAGAATGGATTCTTTAGAGGTAGTTTATAGTTTATACTTTCACCAAGACCGAACGGAACGATGCCGCAGAGCTTGGAGTGATCAAGTGATATGAAGGAGTGCACGTTATGGATATGAATCAGAGCACAATCGAGCAACAACGTCTAGATCAAGCTAGACTAGAAGCCAATGGTATGTACAGCAGCCAATTTGAAAAGGATGCGTGCGGTATGGGCTTTGTCGTTAATATTAAGGGCAAAAAATCCCATGATATTATCGATGATGGTTTGCGTATTTTAGAGCGCCTTGAACACCGTGGTGGTGCTGGTGCCGATAAGGACACAGGGGATGGTGCCGGTATTTTGGTACAAATTCCTCATGATTTCTTCAAACGCGAATGCGAAGTGCTTGGTATTAACTTGCCTGCAGCTGGTGAGTACGGCGTAGGTATGGTATTTGCTCACAAATATGAAAGCCTCCGTAACGAGCAAAAACGCATTTTTGAAGAGGTTGTACGCGAAGAAGGTCAAGTTGTTCTTGGTTGGCGCGAAGTGCCAGTAGATGGTACAAAGGTTGGTAAAGAAGCCGCTGCTATCCGCCCTTGGATGATTCAAATTCTCATCGGCAAAGGCCCAGACGTAACTAATAATAAAGAATTTGAACGTAAATTATATATTATTCGTAAATTAGCAGAAAAACGTATTATTCCATTGAGCAAGGAATTATCTAGCGATTTCTATATTGCATCCTTGTCCTCTAAAACAATCGTATATAAAGGTATGTTAACACCTGGTCAATTGCGTGACTTCTACCTTGATTTGAGTGACCTTGACTTTACATCCGCATTGGCGATGGTTCACTCCCGTTTCAGTACAAATACATTCCCAAGCTGGGCTCGGGCGCATCCTAACCGTTTCTTAGTTCACAATGGTGAAATCAACACAATTCGCGGTAATGTAAACTGGATCAATGCTCGTGAAGGTAAAGCAGAATCTCCATTGTTCCCAGATATTAAAAAAGTATTCCCTGTAGTTGATGACAGCGGTTCTGACTCCGCTATGTTCGACAATACTTTGGAATTCTTGCACATGACAGGTCGTTCCTTGCCTCATGCAATCATGATGATGATTCCTGAACCTTGGGAACGCAACAATCTCATGAGCCAAGAAAAACATGATTTCTATGAGTTCAATAGCTTCATGATGGAACCATGGGATGGCCCTGCTGCTATGGGCTTCACTGATGGTACTGTTATCGGTGGCGTACTTGACCGTAATGGTTTACGTCCTGCTCGTTACTATGTAACAACTGATGATCGCGTTATCATGGCATCTGAAGTGGGTGTAGTAAACGAAAACGCTGAAAATATTCGCGCTAAAGGTCGCTTGGAACCAGGCAAAATGCTTCTCATCGATACTGAAGAACAACGTATCATTTCCGACGAAGAAATCAAACAACGAGTTGCTACTGAATTGCCATATAATGAATGGGTAAAGGAACACGTTATTCACTTGTCTGAAATTACACAAGCTGATGAAAGCGACATTCCAAAAGTTGAAGATTTATTCAAAAATCAACAAGCCTTTGGTTATACTCAAGAAGACCTTGTTCGTATGATCGTGCCTATGGCAAAAGATGGTAAAGACCCTGTAGGGGCCATGGGTGCCGATGCTCCACTTGCTATCTTGTCCGATAAACCACAATTGTTATATAGCTACTTCAAGCAAATGTTTGCGCAAGTAACAAATCCTCCAATCGACTCCATTCGTGAGGAAATGGTTACATCTACACGCGTTATGCTTGGTAACTCTGGTAACTTAACAGATCCTAATAAAGCTGGTACCTATGCGTTGTCCATGCGTACACCAATCCTTACTAACCAAGAATTGGCATCCATTAAGGCTCTTGATTGCCGTCGTATGAAATCTGTTACATTGCCAATCCTCTTCGATCCAACTAAGGGTGATGATGGTTTGCGCGATGCATTAAATGAATTATGCGAAAAAGCAGAAGAAGCAGCACGTACAGAGCAAAATGTATTGATTTTGTCTGACCGTGGTGTCGATGAAAATCATGCACCAATTCCTGCATTGTTGGCTGTAGCAGCTGTTCACAATCACTTGATTAACAAAGTATTGCGTACAGAAATCGGTCTTATCCTTGAATCTGGTGAACCTCGAGAAGTACATCACTTCTGTACATTGATCGGTTATGGTGTAACAGCCATCAACCCATACTTGGCTCTTGAAACTGTACGCGATTTACAAGCTCGTAAACGTCTTGGTGATATTACACCTGAAGAAGCAGAAAAGAACTACATTAAAGCAGCTGTAGGCGGCATTATGAAGGTTATGTCCAAAATGGGTATCTCCACAGTT
>OKWN01000591.1_pt1 | contig 14225 bp, 16 predicted proteins | sample 1607151 | NCBI WGS metagenome assembly OKWN01 (sample SAMN07501046, study PRJEB24779) | human gut metagenome | isolation source: stool | host: human infant | place: USA: Pittsburgh, PA | reverse complement strand
ATAGACATAGAGAAAACGATTAAAGCCTTGGAGCGAAATAAATTTGTAGTTCATTATTTTGAAACAGGCGCAGAAGCCGTTACGTATCTAAAAAATCGCATCCAAAACAAATGTGTAGCCATCGGTGATTCTCGCACTTTATTAGAAATAGGTGTTCATGATGCTTTATCTGAGGTCAACGAGGATGTAACGGATATTCAACGTCCGCTTCCCGGTGAAAGCTTCCGCGATACCGCATTGCGCACAATGGGCCGTGATGTATACCTCACCTCTGTAAACGCTCTTGCTCAAACAGGAGAAATGGTGAATATCGACGGTACAGGCAATCGTGTAGCTGCGTCATTATTCGGATCCCAAGAGGTATTTTTTGTATTAGGTATCAACAAAATCACACCCGATTTATCCTCTGCCATTTATCGTGCACGAAATGTAGCCGCTCCACTCAACAGTAAAAAGAATAAAAAGAGCTCTCTCAATCCATGTGCTACATTAGAAGAAAAATGCTATGACTGTGGCTCTCCTGACCGCATATGTAACGCATTAACCATTTACTATAAAAAGATGCGCAATATGCAAACCATGGAAGTCATCATCATTAATGAATCTTTAGGCTTCTAATAGCTTGAGGTCCATTCAAAAAATCTTGTACACTCATTTCTCCGAGTCCGTATACAACCCGATAAATTGTAGACCACCTCGGATCGATAGAACCACTTTCAAGATCACTAATATAAGATTGGGCTAGACCAGATTTATCTGCTAATTGATACTGGGTCATTCCCAATTGTCTGCGCCAAAGTAAAATCAATACGCCAAGTTTATGAATTTCTTGTCGAACTTGTAAGTCTTGACAACATACGATAGGATTCATGCCAACCTCTATCTACTTTCTCCCTCAACACATACTTATGCCTTTACTATACGGCTAGGCTCAGTCAGTGCCTAGTAGTAGTTGAAATGCAATAACACAAAAGCCTTAACAAAAACTAATGTCTAAATTAGTTTAGTTAAGGCTTTTTACTATGTAGATTACGTTTCGTAGGATTTCATCATTTCGTGGAATTTTAGTATATATAAAAATTATTATCATTAAAAATACAGTGAATAAATCAAAAAATACAGGTATTATCTATATATTACCATTTCTATACAGCATTCATACATTATGCATATACTTGATTTATAAAATCACCTAGTTCTATTAATACTACAAGAAGACTATACGATGTATAGTAAATACGCAATATTGTTAACATACATTGAGAAATAATAAGTCTATTAACAATACAAAAGGACTATACGGTTCAACTGTATAGTCCTTTCTATGTATTTATATAAGATTATTGAGTAATGCTTTCTTGTGCTTTTTTGATTTCCATGTATTTAACCATGCCATCAACAGCTTTTTTAGCTTCACGCATCGCTAATACTACAGTAGCTGGTTTATGTACAACGTCACCGCCTGCAAATACGCCTTTACGGTTAGTCATGCCATAAGGATCTTCTGCAGTAATGATGTAACCTTTTTCGTCTACTTGTAGGTTATTACCTTCCCCAACAAGACGAGCATTTGGTTTATGACCTGCAGCGATAATGATTTTATCTACAGGCATTACTTGGAAGTTACCAGTGCCGTGGATACCTGCACCATCTTCGTTAAGTGCCATCACTTCGTATTTAAAGCCTTCTACCTTATCTTTACCTTCTACGCCTACTGGAGAAGCGAACCATTGGAATTGAACACCTTCAGCGCGCGCTTCTTCGTATTCAGATAACAAAGCTGGCATTTGCTCTTGGCTACGGCGGTATGCTACAGTTACCGCTTTACAACCTAAACGCACGCATGTACGAGCTGCATCCATCGCTACGTTACCACCACCGATGATAATTACGCGATCGCCTTTTTTAACAGGAATTTGTTCTTCATCAAGCTCGCCATTTTCTACCAATTGTACATTCGTCAACAAATACATTGCTTGGAATACGCCATGCACTTCATCGTTTTCCATGCGCACTTCTTGAGGAATATGCGTACCAGTACCGATAAAGATAGAGTCAAAACCTTCAGCAAAGAGATCATCCAAAGTTTTATCTTGACCGATAAATGTATTGCATACGAATTTAACGCCTAAGCCTTCAAGACGAGCGATTTCACGACGTACAACGGCTTTAGACAAACGGAATTCTGGAATACCGAATAAGAGTACCCCACCTGGTTCAGATTGGCCTTCAAATACAGTTACATCATAACCAAGTTTAGCTATATCACCGGCTACGGACAAGCCTGCAGGGCCGGAACCTACGACAGCAACCTTACCAAGATCTTGTTTGATTTTCTTAGGTTTGCGAAGTTCATTGATGCTTTCAAAATCAGCAGCAAAGCGTTCCAATTTACCGATATTAATAGGCGGTTTTTTCGCCTTATTCATGATACAGTTGCCTTCACATTGATTTTCACGAGGACAGACGCGGCCGCAAATAGCCGGCAAATTCGTCCGTTCCGCCAAAATATCGTTTGCTTCACCGAAATTGCCGCGTGCGATAGCCTGAATAAAACGAGGAATCTCGTTCTCAATGGGACAACCCATGCGACACAACGGCTTAGGACAATTCAAACAACGCTTCGCCTCCGCAAGCGCCTCCTCCATCGTATAATCCGCATCAAAATGTAGTGGTTTTAATTCGTTACTCATGGCACATGCCTCCTAACAAGGATCCAGTACTATACTTACAGCGTTGCATGCACCTAAGCATTCCGATGAGCCCTCTCACATAGGGACGCCGCCACATGCTGCTAACATTTATCTTTTGTAACCATTTGATAGACGTGTGGTCACTGGTCAGACTCACACTATTCTATAGTATATTCTAAATTGTGAAAGTCCCAACAGTCAAGCAAATATCACACGTTTTGTATACGAATATAGCCCTTATACTTGCAAGGAGTGCATAGAAAAAGAGGCACCAGTAGGCACCCCTTTCATAGCGATGTATAGTTCTAGGTTTGGTTTAGGATTGTTTTTTAGATTAAATATGTGTGTGCGAATAAAACCTTCTGTGTGTTTTGTTTGCGAGTTAAGAAAAAGGTTATGACATCGCTATGTAGTGCTGATTTAGCACTACTTTCGCAAAACAATTATGTAATTAATAACATAATTACTTTAGTATTATATGCAAGATTAAACTATGTTAATTTTTACATATAACTTGATACATATATATTGATATAATACAAATAGAGATTTACGACTTTTGCACGCTAACCACAGCCAAATCTATCCTGAATTTTGACTAATGCGAGATTCCCTATGAACACAGCAGAGTTTACCAAAAAATACTATATTGATCGCCGAGGATCTCATTCCAGAAAATGGGACGAACAACATTTAAAATTCAATCGCATCGATTTATTACCACTATGGGTGGCGGATATGGATTTTATGCCGCCCCGGTGCATCCAAGAGGCGATTTGCAACTATGTGAAAGCTACTCCTTTAGGCTATACCATGACAAATCCCAATTACCTAAAGGCTGTCATTAGTTGGTACAAACGTCATCATAACTGCACAATCGTTAGCGACTGGCTTACTAGTGCCCCCAATGTTATTACAGCCATCATGTGGTGCATAGCAGCTTTCACAAAAACAAATGATGCCATCGCAGTGTTAAGCCCTGTGTATGGCGCATTCGACAGTAGCACCAGCGATGCGAAGCGGCAAATCATCGCCGTTCCCATGACGCGCAACGAAGATAATCGCTATGCCGTTGATTATGAAGCCTTTGAGGCCGCTATCATTAAACACGATGTAAAATTGTTTATTCACTGTAATCCACACAATCCAGTAGGCCACGTATGGACTGCAGAAGAAATGGATCGACTATTTAGTATCTGCCAGCAACATAAGGTCCTTATCATTAGTGATGAAATCCATCAGGACCTCATCACGGGACTTACACCATTTACATCTGCATTAACTGTGTCTAAAGGAGCGTATACAGACAGGCTCATCGCCATGTCCTCGTTGTCAAAATCGTTCAATATAGCTAGCCTGCACCACGCAGAGGTCATTATCCCTGACGAAGAACTGCGGAATCATTACAACGCCTTTAAAGCCCTTGTATACCATACAGATTCGGACGTTCTTGCCGAGGCAGCCATCACAGCTGCCTACACGCATCCAGAAGCAGAAGCATGGCTAACGGACCTACTCAATGTAGTGAAAGAAAACTATGATTATATGTGCAATAAACTACTTGCCAACTTGCCTGAACTTCGCATTAGCCCTATGGACGGCACCTATTTGGCTTGGATCGATTTTAGCGCTTATCTTAAACCAGAGGAAATGCATGATTTCTTTGAAAATAAATGCGGTATTGCACCAAGCTTTGGTGAATGGTTTGGTGGTGAAAGCTACGCAACCTTTGTGCGCTTGAACTTGGCCACAAGCCTTGAGAACATCAAAATTGCTACGGATGCTATCCTACAAAATATTTAAATATTTCAAACCTAAAATAATAGTTAACTTTCAATATCACTATATAATCAAAAGAGGCAGTCACAGCTGTTTATAAAACGTCTGTGACTGCCTCTTATTATATTTAAACCTACTTTTAGCTAATCATACGTTACTATTACCGACATCTAAAGCCTTTATTAGGAGTATTAAAGCAATTATTTATCAGGAGTATTTGAAATAATCGATTATTCGGAACGTTTGAAAAGCCTTTTAGCAGGGATATTTAAATAGCTTTTACTAAGAATGTTAAAAATCGTTTTTTACTAAGAATGTTTAAAATGGCCTTTTAGTAAAGATATTTAAAATAAAATTTACTAAGAACGTTTGAAATGGTCTTTTGCAAATTGCATGTCTTGCACTAACTCTAATGTACCAAGGTAATTATTGTTTTGGTCGCGCACCGCCATATAGTTTACATAGAATGGACGACCTACCTTTTCAAGCCATACCGCCACATTATCGCGTTCCCCTTTGCGGAAGGATTCAATAATACCGCGTACGATAGGCTCTATCTTTGGAGGATGGCAAGAGTATACATCGCGACCGATAGCTGTAGTAGGGCGTTTAAAGACCTTTTCACCATCGTTGAAGTAACGGTTAATGTCTTCGTGGTCAACGAAGGTTACTTCCATTGGCATTGTATTAAGCATGGCATTTAATTGATCCACAGTTAAGCTACCACCTATTAGAGCAATAGTATTATCATCGCCACTTGCTTTTGTTATTTGTGTAGCTAATGCGGCTTCAGCCTCTGTCCAAATAGTGCGTTTTACCCCAAGGATTTCTTCATACTGCGCTGTATCTTTGTAAATTTGATACCACTCTTCAGTACTAAAGTTCTCTGCACAGATTGGGAACAAAATATTTTGCTCTTTGTAGATCATCTCTTGAGCACGTGTGAGAAGACCATCAAACTCTTCGTACCAAGCATCATCAATAGACTTAGCACGAGCTAGACGACCAAAGCCATCGCGAATATCGTCATCAACAGTCCACATAACCATGGATGGACCAGAAATATCATAGGCTACTTTCAAATGAGGATATAAAAGGTCTCCCTTCTTAGCGTAGTGAATAGACACTTGGCGCACTTCGTTCACATCATCTACCGTAGCAGTCTTATCGGCCACCTTAACCTTTGTAGCTTCAATCAATGCATCGAGAGCCTTGTTTTCTTCTGTTAATCGATTGAGTGGATGACCTACTGTTTCGACTAGCGTTACTACGCTTTGACTTTTTTCTTGTGCTTCTAGTACAGCCTCAACCTTAGCGTGTTCAGACTCCATTTGTTCATGGATAGTGGAGCCGTGGAACAAGGCAGAGTGAAGGTCACATAATTGTTGAACCTCTGCTAGTGGTGTGCCTTCACGCATAAGGCCTTGTTCAGCTTTCATGATTTCACTAGCCTCAACATGGGCGAATTGACTAGCAAAGTCTTCACGAACGGCACCAAGGTCTTCACCTGTACCTAAACGTTTCAAGAAACCTTTGAGCTGCTCTACGCGTTCGCTATCTTGAACTGTATCTTCAGCCTTAGTTTCGGAATCTTCATCAGTATTAGCTGGCGCTATAGTAGATACTGGTTCACTGTTTTCTACTGCATTTGCTGCAACTGTGCTAGATGCTACGTTAGCAGATGCATCCGTAACATTAGACTTTGTAGCCGCTGCGGTAGGCGCTACGCCAGAATGACCCGTAGTTTCCGCATCATCACCAGATAGATTTGGCATTTCACCTTCTAAGGTAAAGCCAGCTTTCATGAAAGCGCCCACGATATCAATCATGGATACGCCTTTCATCTTAGCCCCTTTCGGGATGGTCATGATTTTACCAACAGAGTTCAACATCACCTTGTTTGTAATTTCGCTGAACCCTAATTCTTTCATAATATCTGCTACTTCAGGATATTCTTTTACCAAATCATATACAGATTTGGATAGATCTAATTTCTTTTCCATTTTGAGCCCCTCATGTCAAAATCTTTATAAAATACTTACTAATATTAATGAGCCCCTATACGTAAAAATCTCGCATATAAGGCTATCTATTTACTGTGAAAGGTCTATATATAATGACCTATGCATCTATGATAAACGATATCGATTAGAAAATCTGTATCCGTGGCAATACTTTTGAAAGTAATTCAAAATTTTTCAGAATATCATGTAACGCTTTACCAATAGTAACTCTTTACCAATAAAATAAATTATACGCTTATACGCTCGAAAACAGTAAAAAAAGATAAAAATAACGGATAGATGATTATCCATCCCACCTCATACATGAAGGGAGACACATCAACTATCCGTTATATATTTAAATTACTTGTCTATTACTGTTACTGTTACTGTTACTGTTTCTGTTTCTGTTTCTGTTTCTGTTTCTGTTTCTGTTTCTGTTTCTGTTTCTGTTTCTGTTTCTGTTTCTAACAAGTGTACCACTTAATCATGATGTGGTTTCAATGCTTTTTCGTAGTTTTCAGAAACTTTGTCCCAATTAATAACTCGGAAGAATTCCTTGATATAGTCTGGGCGACGGTTTTGGTAGTGCAAATAGTATGCATGTTCCCAAACATCTAAGCATAGAATTGCTTTTTTACCTTCCAATAAAGGATTATCTTGGTTCGCAGAGGATGTCACTTCTAGCTTGCCATCTTTGTTAACTACAAGCCAAGCCCAACCAGAGCCAAAACGTGTAGCTGCCGCAGTAGAGAAGCTTTCAACAAAAGCATCGTAGCCACCAAGTTCAGCATCGATAGCCTCTTTCAAAGGACCTTGCAATTTAGAAGTATCTGGTTTTGTCATGATGTCCCAGAACATGGTGTGGTTCTTGTGACCGCCACCATTGTTGATAACTGCTTGACGGATATCTTCAGGCACATTAGCAATATCGCCGAGAATACAGTCTACACAGCCATACGGAAGATCAGGGTATTTTGCGATAGCAGCGTTTAAATTATTAACATAGGCTTGATGATGCTTGTCATGATGCAATTTCATTGTTTCAGTATCGATAACAGGTTCAAGGTAATCATACGCATACGGTAATGGTGCGAGTTCGAAAGGTTTCATAGTAGTCCTCCTTAAATTTAGGGCATAGAACAATGCTAACTATTTCGTATCATCGTTCTTGTGAAAGCGATTCGATGCACCTGCATCGGTAATATAGAATCAATCTACTAGCATAGCATATATACTTCAAGAAGAGACTGATTATCCTAACGTAACCAGAAGTTAGGATATAATATTTTAGCTAACAAATTGATATGAATTATCATTCTTTATCTAATTGTACACATTATATAGAAAAACGTCAATATAAAAGACTAACATAAAAGGCCATAGGAACTCCTACAGCCTTTAATTAGTTAATTGTTATATGACTTTTGATCAGCAATCACATATAGTTTTATATAAATTTGATTCACAAGTTAGTCAATGATACACTGACACATTTTCATCGTTGTTAATGCCGCTTGATGGGACTCCTCTGTTACACCAGCACAGCAACTCGAATCAATATGAATAGGAATCTCTGGCAAGCCTGCTTTCAGCATAATCGCATTGGACACAACGCAAATATCTGTACATAAGCCGATGAGCGTAATAGACTCAATAGGATTTACCCTATCCATGCCCTCTAACCGTGTAAGCAACTCAAAAGAGGCAAAGTTTGGTTTATCTACAAAGGATACAGGACTCATAATTGATCGACCTTCTGCAGCCTCAATCAAGCCATCCACAATATGCCAGCCCTCGGTATTTTTAACGCAGTGAGGCACTGGTAAAAGTTTCCCTTCTTGACGCTCCAAGTAATCCCTATCATGTGTATCGCGAGTAAAGATAATAGGGCCATCAAAGCTTTCAATTTTCTTACGCACATTATCTACGATTAACTGTGCTTGCGATGAACCAAGTGCACCATCTACAAAATCATTTTGCATATCGATTACTACCAGAACCTTTTGCATAGCTCCTCCTGTATATAGCTACAAAACAAAGTACTTATTTCCAATCAATATTACTTATACTCTTTATTCTTTATAACATCAATAGTATCTACCAACTCTATAAATTGTTATCAAGTTGTTGTGAAAGTGTCATCAAATTGTTGTGAAAGTGTTATCAATGAGTCATCGAAACCCACCTCATACTTTATCGACAAGTAGATATATGACGGACTTCTATTCTTCTACTATAGCATGTCGAACCCGATTTGGTTCATTATGTGCTAGTTTCCCTGCCGCTGCTGCCGCTACAGCACCTACTAAATCATCAAGGAATGTATTACAGCGTCCCCCTTCTTCGCTATCTAGTTTTTTGATAATACCTGGCTTCACCTTGTCTAAATATCCATAATTTGTAAAGCCAATAGATCCATACAAATTAACGATGGAAAAAGCTAAAATTTCATCAATACCATATAGGCTTTCATCATTAGCAACAATACGTTGCAATGGCTGAGATAATTTATTTTGCTCTGTCAACTTATCAAGCTCTATGCCCGTAATAATTGCATTATGTACCTCCCGTTTAGATAGTACAGACGCCACGCTATCTCTACACTCTTCAAGTTTTAAATTCGGCATATATGGTTTTTGTACATAAAAAACAAGCTCTGCAATGTCCTCTAATGTGACACCCCGTTCAGCGAGAAGCTCGTAAGTATATCTCTCTAAGTCTTTTGTATCCTCCATAAGTCCTCCTTTATCCTTTCTTTAGATTATTATCAGATAACATGACAATACTAACGGGAATCGTTACAACGAGCGCTTCATCAGTATCAACATGCTTAGTATTCCAAGCCGCCTCTTTAGCAGCCTCCTCAAAAATTGGGTACGCTTCACGATCTAGTTTCCAATTATTAGGACCTGCTTCAACAGCTACAATATTGCCCTTATCGTCCGTCTTAATCTCTATAGGAACAATCAATGTTCCATCTGCACTCGTTTCAAAAGCCTCTGGTGGAATGATCACGTTATAAGAAATCTGTTGTTGCAATTCATAATTACGCTTGTCCGCAGGCTTTAAATCTGCAGCTAGAGAACTAATAGGACTCATCATAGATACTAATAAGGCCAATAAAATAACACGGTTAACCATAGTTTCCTCTCATCTAAAAACTCTCTTACTATATGCATTATAAGTTGATTATACCACGAAAAAATCCCTACCGAATTTTTATCGGTAGGGATTCCTTAGATTAGATTTTCTTAACCATTTCAGATTTCAATGCCATCGCACCGAAGCCATCAATTTTACAATCGATATCGTGACCGTCGCTTGCATCGGTGATGAGGCGAATATTTTTTACGCGCGTACCTTGTTTTAATACGCCCGCACCTTTTACTTTGAGGTCTTTTACAACAACAACTGTATCGCCATCATCAAGCTCGTTGCCATTAGCATCGCGAATGATACCCGCTTCAGCTGCAGCTTGTGCATCAGCCGCTGTCCATTCGTTGCCACACATAGGGCAGATAAACATATGGCCGTCTTCGTATGTGTACTCATCGCCACACTTAGGGCAGTTAGGTAAATTTGCCATTTAGATCTCCTTTTTCACTACATAATGAAAGTATTATACCATATGATAACTATGATTATAAAAGTCTTATAGATGGTTCCATGATGATACATTTAAGCATTCCCAAACACTATTGTAAGCCAAATTCAAAATTCACCATTACAGTTGTCGCTTTCTCAACACCAATATTACCTACATTCCATACTATATTTTTAGCAGTCTGAACTAATTCAAAATATACCGTGTCATTAGATAGATGCTGATAAGGATTTAATTCAACAGAAATAACATTTCCTTGAGCATCCGTATTTATAATCAACTGAACTCTATACATTCCATTGCCCATCTTTTTCATGACTTCTGGAGGAATATATACCTGTTCTTGTATTTTACCAAAAAATGAAGAAGGTACACCGTCATATAGTTCTAAATCATCAGCAAATGCATTAATAGGACTCAAAACAACTAATAGTAAAAATAGACATAAAACTCTAATCATAAACTTTCACCAATTACAATACACTATACACAACTCACAACATAATAATTTCTATAAAGGTATCTTCTAACAAAAAAGCCAACTAACGTGAGTTAGGAAAAAAAATAAACCTAACGTTTAAGACTAAGTACGGCAATACTTAGACACGTTAGGTTTATCAAATTCACAATTTCTTTGATGAGCCTAACGCCTAGAACACGTTAATTGGCTCTTTTGTACTTATAGTATAGTCTGAATTCTAAAGACTGTCAATTTACTATCCAAGTCGTTTACGCAATATCGCATAGAGTATTATGCTAATAATAACGCTCATAACAGCTTGAATAGTATTAGTTAAAATACTTGCAATCGCTACGCCTGGGTCGAATACAAAGTATTCGGCGATAAAGTAGCCAGCTACGATAACAATACCGCCTACGATAGTTGCTACCAAGGCAGAGGTAGTTGTCTTATTCTTATAGACAGTACCGACAAGATAGCCTTCAATGCCTTTCACAACGAAGGTGATGGGTACAAAGACTGCATAGCCGAGGAATAAATCAGCTAGCGCCGGGCCGAGAGCACCAATATAGGCGCCATATTTTCGACCTAATAATAGAGCTGACGTCATAATAACGACATCTCCTACATTGAAATAGCCGCGAATGCCAGGTACTGGAATTTTCGTGTACATGGTAAACAATGTTGCGAGGGCAATCAATACGGCTGTGAGTACTAACGCGGACGTAGTACTACGGGTTTGAACGTGTTGCATAGCGTCCTCCTTATAAAAAAATAGACATGTGACTATATCCATCACATGTCTATACTATATACCTTTATAGTAACACCTGCAAATAAAAGAAATTAACAATACTTCCTTAGCAAATTCTATTGTCATTTACTTTCAGAATAAATACTCTTCACTAGACTTTAACTTAATATAGATACCATTTTACTATATAAATTGCTTCAATCTGACGATGATTAAATAGAAAGGAACTAGCCATGAATATTTTAATCATTTACACCTATCCTAATCATCAAAGTTTTAATGACGCTATTCTGAAAGTAGTGCAACAGAATCTTTCAAAAGACCACAATGTGAACACCTTGGATTTATATGAGGAGCAGTTCGATCCTATATTGCGATTTGATGATACGCACAAACGTCGAGATTTAAGCACTGTGCCGGACATGGAAACCTATCGCAATCTGATTACTTGGGCAGACCATATCATCTTTATCTACCCAATTTGGTGGAGCGGTATGCCCGCAATGCTCAAAGGCTTTATTGATCGCGTATTTACAGCAGGCTTTGCCTATTCATACGGCAAAAGAGGCCTTATAGGTCATTTACAAGGGAAATCAGCCTGGATTATCACCACACATAACACTCCCGTCTTTTTGACGCCGTTTATTCAGGACTATGGCAAGGTATTAAAAAATCAGGTTCTGAAATCCTGTGGCATTAAACCTGTTACACATACCCAGTTGACGGGCACAGAAAACAGTTCGGACGAAAAACGCCGGCGTTTCTTAGATAAAATCGCTAAGATCGCCAGCAGTATTTAACATTTCTAGTATACTATGATTTTTTACCAAAGATTACTTGGTTACCAAAATCACAAATAAATTTACATTAGACTGCTTACAGTTTGCGCTAAGTCAAAAACAAACTGTATACGAAAACCTTCCCAATTACATAGATATTACTCTTCAAATCTCTCTTCTACATTGTAGAGAACCTCACAATCACACCCGCCACCTTCGTTAATAATCCAGGCTAGTACACTTTCAACATCTACGCTCTGCTTTTCCAAAAATTCTCTTGTGAAAGTCAAACTATGATCGCAACCATCATTTGTCTCTAATTTCTCATCTACATAGTCAAAGAGATTCCAAAATAGCTCTTCATCCATAGGCAGATTATCTTTAAACGATTGCCTTTGCTCATCAGCATAAGCCTTTAGCAATTCCTTTTTACGCGCTTTGTCCATTATAACCACCTTTTTAACAAATCGAAACTACTGCGTGGCCCTTCGCTTCTAGCACTTTTTTATAGAACACCTTCATCTGCTCGAAGTCATGGAGAAGCTCATCTATGATTTCCTCCTCTTCTTCGTCATAGTCCCAAATATTTGGGTATAATTCAGCCTCTTTACAGGCTTTCATATCGAAAGATTCGAGTGCTTGATCCATATCAAACTGCTCTAGAGCCGCTACGATATCAGCTATTTGAGAATGTTCCGTATAGGCCATATAGTCTGATAAATCCTCTATAGACGTTACACCAAGCACAGCTTGACTAAGTGGATTATCATCTATTCTATGATCAGTACTCACACCAGTAAGCACGAAGTGAAGGACATCCCACATCTTATCGATGTCGAGCAATAACTCGTCCTCATCGCTCCACTCTTCAACGGTTTCAAAAAGATCCCTCTTTGATGAGCCTAACCCTTTGAGTTCTTTTAAGCTTTCATCACTTATACAATTATAATTTGCAATGAGTCCCATACTCTAAAACCTCCCTAGATACTCAGTAATCTAAAACTTACATAGTTACTTAGGAATCTATAATCTCCATAAATGCCGAATAATTCGAAGCCTCCACTGATAGTTAGTTCTCTATCTCTGTCAACAATTCTAGCAACGTAACCTCATATTTGTTATTTTTGTCTAACAATGGCTTACATAATAGAAGCACTTGTAAAGAATAGTAGTAGAAGCTAAAGAACAGATCATCCGGAAATACCTCTTCTTCCTCATATCTAAGAACATCTTCATCTTCATCATATTCTTCAGACCAAAGATACTCTTCGTTGAGCATATCCTCAAAGTTCGATAATTGATCTACATGTTCTAGCATAAGACCATCTCTAATACACTCAGCAATAATGATGAATAATTCAGCTAATTCTTTTACTAAATATCTTGCGATCTCATTATGGCCTTGTTCTTCAACGGCTTTTTTAAAAATACGTAATAGAAAAATCAACGCAAAGGGCGTAGCATGCCATAAAGTCGATTGATGCTCAATGTTTTGGGCCAGCTCTTCACCTGCCGCATCAATGGCATCAACGTCCTTCATATCCCACAACACCTCAAGATGAGCAGGAAAATCTGTAGCACGGCCGTAAGTTGTGGTCAAACGATGCCAGGGTATATCACTGACTTTCACAGTTTCTATATATGTTTGAGTTGTTGCATTCATCGCATCTACTCCCTTTTTTAGCGCAATAATTATTGGTGAACAATATCTTTCACCAATTCATTAGTATCTATCAGGCGAATTCTACCTCTTCTAGGCTCATCTGTAATCTCGGTGTAGATATCGTCCAATGTGCCTGCCGGTGCTAGTTTCCACAGCTTGCACGGATACAGTTCAACAGCCCCAATGATTTCTAAATGGTCTAGCAATAGGCCTAGATCTTTATGATTAAACCAACAGTCGGTATCGATACCGAAATTTGTATTATCTTTACGACAGGAAATTTGACTATTTAAAAAATCATCCATACTAGGTTTGTGCGCTTGTAAAAGTCTTGTACAGGCCAAATGGTACTCGATTTTCCGCGGTGATTGATCCACGTCAGATACAAAAATAGCTCCATACTCATTTTCAAACTTAACAGCTAATACGTCGCCCACCTTAAAATGAGGTTCTCGCTTTGTTTTAGATTTACGAACCTTTAGAGGCT
>OKWN01000589.1_pt1 | contig 14301 bp, 9 predicted proteins | sample 1607151 | NCBI WGS metagenome assembly OKWN01 (sample SAMN07501046, study PRJEB24779) | human gut metagenome | isolation source: stool | host: human infant | place: USA: Pittsburgh, PA | reverse complement strand
CTCTAACAGTGGATCAAATAACTTTTGATATAGTTGAAGATAATAATATATTAGACGAAATAAAAAATCTTGATATATTAAGTATGACACCACTAGATGCAATGAATGCACTATTTAACCTTCAAAAGAAGGCAAAGAATAAATAGAATTCATAAAGTAGCTTAAGAGATAAAATCCACGATGTGGCTTAAAATTTCATGAGCCAACACTGTGGCTTAAAATTATTCTTTGGAGGAATATTATGTCAAAGAAAATAAATATATTAGATGATTTAACAATAAATAAAATAGCAGCAGGAGAAGTAGTCGAAAGACCTTCTTCTGTCACTAAAGAATTAATAGAAAACTCCATAGATGCTGGTGCTACACAAATAGTTATAGACATAGTTGATGGAGGAAAAAAACAAATAAGAATTACGGATAATGGTAGTGGAATTTTATCTAGTGAAGTGGATAAATCGTTTTTAAGACATGCTACTAGTAAAATAAAAAAAATAGATGATTTATATGACCTATATTCTTTAGGCTTTAGAGGAGAGGCTTTAGCTTCTATAGCTTCTGTTTCTCGCTTAGAAATGATTACAAAAACTAAAGATGAACCATTGGGAACGAAGGTTGTTTTAGAGGGTGGAAAAGAAGTTGTAAAAGAGCCTGTGGGAACAAAGAATGGAACTACAATGATTATAAAAGATTTATTCTTTAATACTCCTGTTAGACAAAAGTTTTTAAAATCAACTCATGCAGAAACTATCAATATAAGTGATTTAATTAATAAACTTGCCATAGGAAATACACATATTCAATTTAAATATATAAACAATGGTAAGCTAATGTTAAACACACCAGGAGATGGTAAGCTTATTTCTGTTATTAGAAGTATATATGGAAAAGAAATAGTTGAAAATTTAATAGAAATTAATGAAGAAGGTAAATATTGTAATATCTGTGGATATATGGGTAATAATAATATTTATCGTTCAAATAAAAACTTACAACATATTTACATAAATAATAGATTTGTCAAAAGTAAAATAATACTAGACGCTATAAGTGAAGCATATAAAGGTATTATACCAATTAATAAGTATGGCGTATGTTTCCTAAATATACATATAAATCCATCCAAAATAGATGTTAATATACATCCTACAAAAATGGAAATTAAATTTGAAGATGATAAAGATTTATATATAGAAATTAGAGATTTACTAAAGAAAAAATTATTAAATACTGCTTTAATTGGCAAGTATGAAATTTATGATAAAAAACCTATTGTAAATGAAAGTAAAGAGATATATTTAGAGAAGAAAGAAATTATACCACAAGCAAATACTGTAAAAGATATAAGTATGGCTACGCCATCAATAAAAGAGTTGGATAGTAGTAATACCTTTATGTCACTAGAAGAAGCTTTAAAGCAAGGTACTAATAAAGAAGAAGCTAATAAAGACTTAAATAGTACTAGTATAAAAGAAAAAATAATACAAGATAAAATAAATAAAAAAGAAGATTTAAATGAAGATGTTAAGCTTCAACCTATAGAAAATAAAAGTGGAGAATACTTTATTGATGGTGTTGTTGATGTGAGTAAATCATTTACCTTTGATGAACTAGATTCTTTAAGTAAAATTGATAAAAATAAGATTGATGAAAAAGAAAATTACACTCAAATAGGTGGAGAAGAAAGTACAATAAAATCAAATGAAAATAGATTTTCAATTACAGATTTTAGAGTTGTTGGAAGCATACTTAATACTTATATTATACTTGAAAAAAATAACTCCATGTATTTATTAGATCAGCATGCAGCTCACGAAAAGGTATTATACGAAGAATATATGAAAAAATTTAAAAATCATAAAATAGATATGCAAATGTTATTAGATCCAATAGTACTTGAAATATCTAATATAGATATGCTAAAAGTAGAGAGTAATCTTGATTTGTTTTTAAATTTTGGTTTTGAAATTGAGTTATTTGGAAATAATCACATTATGATAAGAGGTGTGCCTACTATTTTTGGTAACCCTGAAAGTGAGAAATTTATTCTTCAAATTATTGATAATATAGATGATTTGAAAAATAGTTATGATTTAAAAGGGGATAAATTTGCATCCATGGCATGTAGAGCAGCCATAAAAGCAAATGATAAAATTCATACTATGGAAATGAAAAAGCTTCTATCTCAAATGGAGGTATGTGAAAATCCATTTACATGTCCTCATGGCAGACCTACCATAGTTGAAATATCAAAAAAAGAAATTGAAAAAATGTTTAAAAGAATTATGTAAGATGAGTAAGGAAGGAAGCCTATGAAAAAGATACCACTTATCATCCTAACAGGACCTACGGCCGTTGGGAAAACAGCTTTATCAATAGAACTTGCAAAAGACTTAAATGCAGAAATTATATCTGCTGATTCTATGCAAATATATGAATATATGGATGTGGGAAGTGCTAAAGTTACTAAAGAAGAAATGAATGGTGTAATTCATCATATGATAGATGAAGTTAAGCCAGATTTTCCATTTTCAGTATCAGAATTTCAGCATAGAGCAGGTAAATATATAAAAGAAATAGCTAATAAAGGAAAAAATGTATTAGTTACTGGAGGAACTGGTTTATATCTTAATTCATTAATATACAATATGGATTTTGCTAAGTCCAATGCGAATTCTGAAATAAGAGAAAAGTTGGAAAAAGAACTACAAGAAAAAGGCATAGATTATATGCATGAAAAGTTAAAGTCACTAGACAGTGAAGCAGCTTCTAGGATACATAAAAATAATAGTAAAAGAGTTATAAGGGCCTTAGAAGTATGTTTAGATGGAAAGAAAATGCAAGACTTTTCAACTGATTTAAGATACAACGAAGACTATTTACCAATAATAATAGTTTTAAATCGTGATAGAGAAATTCTTTATGATAGAATAAATAAAAGAGTAGATATTATGATGGAAAATGGATTAGTTGAAGAAGTTAAGAATTTGCTAAACATGGGATACGATAAAAATTTAATATCTATGCAAGGAATTGGATATAAAGAAATTGTCAAATATTTAGAGGGTGAATATACTTTAGAAGAAGCTATCGAAATAATCAAGAGAGATTCAAGACGATATGCCAAAAGGCAAATAACTTGGTTTAAAAGATATAAGGATAGTAAATGGTTTGACTTAGGAAAATATAATAATATAGAAATACTAAAGGAAGATATTTTGAACTTTATTGAAAATATATCTGAAAATGTATAATATTATAATATAATTGTTTATAGATGGAAAGTTTATTCAAATATAATTTAGTCGGGAGGATATTGTTAATGAAAAATACTGCTTTAAATTTACAAGATTTATTTTTAAATAATGCTAGGAAAGAAAGAGTACCTGTAACAATATATCTAATGAATGGTGTCCAAATTAAAGGATATGTAAAGGGGTTTGATAGCTATATAGTATTACTAGAAGGTGAGAATAGACAACAAAATCTAATTTATAAACATGCAGTTTCTACAATAGTACCAGGCAAAAGTATAAACTTACAAAATACAAATCAAAATAATGCAAAGTAATATAAAAGATAAATATTTAATTTGCTTATATCAACAATGAAACGCTTTCAGGTAACTATATTGTTTAAAAGGTACTTATATTAACCTACAATAAATTATGGGTTGATATAAGTGCCTTTTTACTTACAAGAAGGCGATATGTTTCTCAAATTTGCCAACATGAGTAAAGCAAATTTTAAGTAACGGATTTATCCGAAGTGGTAACAAGAATATATCTTTGATGATATAAGCTAAGCAAATTTTTTAACTTTAAATCTTGAAGTTAAATTTTTACTATGATAAACTTTTTAAAGTGACAAATAAAAGAAAATAGGTGAGATTAAGTGCTTAAAGAGACAAGTGAATTATTAAAAGAATACTACGGATTGGATGATGAAACTTTTGAATTATCCAATGAAGTAATGGAAGATATAAAAGATCAATTTGATAAAATAAAAGAAATAAGAGAATTTAACCAATATAAAGTTTTAAGAGCTATGCAAAGAGCTCATTTAAGTGATAATCACTTTAACTGGACGACAGGGTATGGATATAACGATATTGGACGTGAAAAAATTGAAGAAATATATGCAGATGTATTTGGAGCAGAAGATGCTTTAGTTAGGCCAATAATAGTAAATGGAACTCATGCCTTAAGTTTATGTATACAAGGGATTGTTAGACCAGGAGATGAAATATTGTCTATTACAGAAAAACCTTATGATACTTTACAAGGTGTAATAGGAATAAGAGAAGAAAAAGGCTCTCTAAAGGAATTTGGAGTTACATATGATGATGTTGATTTCTTACCAGATGGAAACATAGACTTGGAAGGTGTTAAGAAAAAGATAAACGAAAAAACAAAACTAGTAATGATTCAAAGATCAAAAGGATATTCTTGGAGAAAATCATTATCAATAGAAGATATAAAAGAAGCTATAGATGTTGTTAAATCAGTTAACAAGGATTTAATAGTAATGGTTGATAACTGTTATGGTGAATTCTTAGATATAAAAGAGCCTACAGAAGTTGGTGCTGATATAATGGCTGGTTCATTAATTAAAAACCCAGGTGGAGGTCTTGCATTAACTGGTGGGTATATAGCTGGTAGAAAAGATCTAGTTGAAATGATATCTTATAGATTAACTACTCCTGGTATAGGAAAAGAATGTGGTTTAACATTTGGAACTACAAGAAATGTACTACAAGGATTCTTTATGGCGCCTTATGTAACATCTCAAGCAGTAATGGGAGCAATATATTGTGCTAGAATGTTTGAAAAATTAGGATATGATGTACTTCCAAAATACGATGATTTAAGAAGTGATATTATACAAGTTGTAAGACTTAAAAATGCTGAGGAAGTTATAGCATTTTGTCAAGGAACACAAGCAGCAGCTCCAGTTGATTCTTATGTGAAACCAGAACCATGGGCAATGCCTGGTTATGAAGATGAAGTAATAATGGCAGCAGGAGCATTTATTCAAGGGTCATCAATAGAACTTAGTGCAGATGCACCAATTAGGCCGCCATATAATGTTTACTTCCAAGGTGGACTTACATTTGACCATTCAAAAATGGGAACTTTAAAAGCAGTGGAATATATTAAAAAAATAAAAAAATAGAATAATAATAAAAAAAAGTCTTAATATATAATTGTATTAAGGCTTTTTTTGTATACTTTATATATAATAATATCAAGATGAAAGATAGAAGGTGATAAATTATATGGAGATATGTATTTTTTTGGGAGCAGGAGCTTCTGCAGCAGAAAACTTACCTATACAAAATGAATTGTTCTCTAATTATTTTAAATATAGTTTACCTTTACACCCAGATAGTCAGATGAATATAAAGCTTAGAGAATTTTTCAAAGAAATATTTAATATTGATGTAGTTCTTGATGATATAGATAATATTAATTTCCCCACATTTGAAGAAGTACTTGGTATTTTAGATATGGCAGAACAAAGACGGGAATCATTTAAAAATTTTGGAACAGATACTTATAATAATAAAAATGGGTCAATTAATCTTTTGCGACAATATTTAGTATTATTAACTGCCAATTCAATTAATAATGCTTCAAAAGAAAGTCATAAGTATCATGAATTATTATTGAATAATTTATTAAAGAAAAATCAATTGTTAAACACAACTTTTATTAGTGCAAATTATGATATTCATATAGATAATACAATTTCAAAACTATACGATAAAAACAATCTACCCGTAATGTTAGATTATGGAGTGGACTTTGCTAATTTTAATTTTAAAAGTAGTTCTTGGAAAAGACCCACTGGAAAAACAATAAAACTATATAAAATACATGGTTCTCTAAACTGGTTATATTGTCCCATATGTTCAAGTTTAACGCTTACTCCATATGAAGGAGGCGTTATGAGGATTTTAAATAATCAAGATGAGGCTACTTGTTTAAATTGTAATGAGCATACAATTCCCATAATAGTACCTCCTACATACTTTAAAGATATGTCTAATGTTTATCTAAGTAGTGTATGGAACAAAGCAGAAGCTTCATTAAGAAAAGCAGATGTTATTATTTTTTGTGGATACTCATTTCCAGAAGCTGACATACATATCAAGTATATGCTTAAAAGAGTTCAAACAAGTAGAAATAATAATCCATTAAAAATAATTGTATTCAATAACCATAAAAATAAATCAAATTTAGTTTTAAAAAAGGAAGAAATGAGATATAAAAGATTTTTAGGAGAAGATATTATTTTTACGAAAGCTTCTTTTCAGGATTTTGCAACAGATCCTTATAAGTATATAAGTCTTTTAGAAAATAATAATTGATTTTAAAGATATATAATTAAAAATTATTTTAGGGGGATAAAAATGCTTGGAGTAATAGTAAATAGTTTTGCAATAATTTGTGGAGGTCTGTTAGGATTAATAGTTAATAAAGGAATACCTAAGCGATTAGATAAATCCATTATGGATGGACTAGCACTTGTAGTTATTTATATGGGCATATCTGGAGCACTTAAAGGAGACAATCCCTTGTATGTAATAATTTCCATGGTGATTGGTATTATAATAGGTGAATTGATTGATATTGATAAATTATTAAATAAATTTGGTTTATATTTAGATGATAAAATATCAAATAAAAATACAGATACATCAGATGAACTAAATAAAGAAAATAAAATATCAAAAGGATTTGTATTTTCCAGCTTATTATATTGTGTAGGTGCTATGGCAGTAGTTGGATCTATACAAAGTGGACTATCAAATGATTATTCTGTATTATTTGCTAAATCAGTACTAGATGGTGTATCATCCATATTTTTTGCAGCATCAATGGGAGTAGGAGTTTTGTTATCAAGTATAGTTGTATTTTTATATGAAGGAATAATAACTCTAGGAGCTTTTGGACTATCTAGTATACTAAGTACAAATGTTATAACATATATGACATGTGTAGGCAGTTTGTTAATTATGGCCATGGGATTGAACATGTTAAAAATATGTGATATAAAGGTTGCAAATATGCTACCATCCATGTTTATTCCTATAATTTTGGGAATTTTCAACATTATTTAGAAGAAGTTTTAGACAAATTATTTATTTGGAAGGAATATAACTCTTAAAATCAAATATTTAGTAATAAAATGAATTAATATTTGATTTTTAGGAGGAGGAACTAAATGATAACTTTTGATATAAACGGTGCAATCATAAAATTTGATGACAAAAGAGATAAGTATAATACTATAAGGAGAAATTTTAAAAATTATGGAGATGAATCTTGTAAACGATTTATGGATTATTGTTTAGATAGTATTACAAATACTAGACATATCAGTGAAAAGCATTTAGAATATGGCCAAAACTTAATTAATGAAGTAATAAGAAAAGGTGTGGAAACTCTTGTAGGATATAATATCATAACAATAGATTTTAATTTATTTAAAGAAATTTATTGTAATAAATATTTAGATTTTGAAAGACTTTTCCATAATGTAACTAGAGATTTATCTAATTCTAGAAATAAAAAGAATAATATAAAAATATTTGATATTAAACCAGTTATATTAAACCTTTGTGAATATTTATTTGAAGATTGCTTTAGTATACATCTTGCTGTTTTAGATGCATTAATAGAAAATGGTGTAACTGAAGTTAACTCTTATATTGATAAAAAATCTATTAGACAATCTAATGCACTTTTTAATAATTATAAAGATGGATTTATAAGTAAACTAGATGGGTGTAAAGTTGTACAAAAAATTATAATGTCAAATCCTTATAGAAAAGAAGTATATGAGTTTCTTATAAAAGAAGATGGAGATTTTTCTGGTGAAATAGAAAGCTTAGCATCATACTTAGGATTTGATTTAAAAGAATATAAAGGTTTTTTAATGGATATGTATATAAAAGAATTAATGGACAAAGGTGTGGGCAATATTGAAATGGCAAAAGAAAAAGTTAAAAAGTATGCTAAATATATTGGGTGTAAAAATGATAGTATATTTATAACTAGAATCGATGCAATATATACTTTTGAAAATGCATAGAAAAAAGCTTCTACTTAAATTAATAAGTAGAAGCTTTTTTTTGGAGTGAAAATATATTTTAATAGAAAATTCAAAAAACTTTTATAAATTAAGTTAATATTTTATTCGGTTAATTTAATTAATAATAATGCCCGTTGATATAGTTTTATTGTTAAATAAAGTAATAACTACTTAAGTAAATAGAACACTTATATTACTAATCATAGTTAGCATTATTAATTACTAAATATAAATATATTCATAAATAAAATGATATTTAAAGTAAAATACTTAAGGAGCTGGTGAAATAAAAGGAAGCACATTGTTTTTATTTATTATGATTAATATTTTATAAAAATAGGAATTATCAATGATTTAAATAATCAATTACTAAAAAGAATAATATTGTTAATTTTTATTATAAACTATGTATCAATTATCCATTTATTTTACTAAAAAAATATATTTGTTAAGGATTTTTAAAAGATTACTTGAATGAGGCAAGTAAAGATTAACGAAAAAGTTAAAATAATAACAAAATTAGAAGTTTTTTGTTTGCTATAATTTCCTTTTTTTGCTAATATTATTAGTAGTACGTTATATATAATATAGATACAATTTTTAAATAGGGGGTAAATTAAATGAGTGAAAAATGCTGTTGCGGGACTGATAAATGTCAAGACTTCAAAGAGCTTGATCCCGTATTAGAAAAATATGCCAAAGTACCTGGTAGTTTAATTACAATATTGCAAAAAACTCAAGATATCTATGGGTACATTTCAATTGATGCAATGAATTATATTTCTGAAGCTACAGGTATAAAAACAGCCAAAATTTATGGTGTTGCAACATTCTATGCACAGTTCAGATTACAACCAATAGGAAAATATTTGGTAATGTTATGTCAAGGAACTGCATGCCATGTTAATGGTTCTGAGATGATAGAAGAAGCTGTATGTGAATTTTTAGGAATTGAAGATGGGCAAACAACAGAAGATGGAATATTTACATTAAATAATGTTGCATGTTTAGGATGTTGTTCATTAGCACCTGTTATGATGGTTAAAAGTGCAGATGGTGATGAAACTTATGGAAACTTAACTAAAGATTCTGTTAAAGAAATATTAACAGAAATTAGAGAAAGATCATAGGGGGTGAAAAGTGATGAAAGTTATAATCGGTCAAGGTAGTTGTGGTGTTGCAACTGGTGCAAAAAAGACAGCAGCAGAGTTTGAGAGACTTATTGGAGAAAAAGGGTTAGATATAAAGGTGGATATTACTGGTTGTGTAGGTACTTGTTACCTAGAGCCAATTGTAGATATATATGACGATAATGATGTTATGACAAGATATGTGAAAGTGAAACCTGAATGTGTTTCAGAAATAGTAGAAAAACATCTTGTTAATGGGGAAATAGCTAATGATTTAGCAATATCAGATGAAGATAAATTATTTATAGAAAAGCAACAAAGAGTGGTACTTAGAAATTGTGGTTTAATAAATCCAGAAAAAATAGAAGAATATATAGCTGTTGGTGGTTATGAAGCAACTAAGAAAGTAGTTACCTCTATGAGTCAAGAAGATGTAATAGAAGAAATAAAAGTTTCAGGACTTAGAGGTAGAGGTGGAGCAGGTTTCCCAACTTGGTTTAAATGGAATGCTGCACTACAAAATAAAGCAGATCAAAAATACATAGTATGTAATGCAGATGAGGGTGACCCTGGTGCATTTATGGATAGATCTGTTTTAGAAGGTGACCCACATTCACTTATAGAAGGAATGATTATAGGCGGATATGCAATGGGTGCAACTGAAGGTGTTATATATGTTCGTGCTGAGTATCCACTAGCTATACATAGACTAGAGATAGCTATGGCTCAAGCTAGAGAAAAAGGATATTTAGGTAAGAATATATTGGGTTCAGGATTTGATTTTGATTTAAGAATAAAAGCAGGTGCTGGAGCTTTCGTTTGTGGTGAAGAAACTGCACTTATAGCTTCTCTTGAAGGAGAGAGAGGAATGCCAAGACTTAAACCACCATTCCCAGCAGCAAAAGGTTATTGGCAAAAACCTACAAATATAAACAACGTGGAAACGTATGCAAACGTTTCTTGGATAATAGTTAATGGTGGAGCTGCATTTGGTTCAATGGGAACTGAAAAGAGTAAAGGTACAAAAGTATTCGCTCTTGCAGGAAAAATCAAAAAGGGTGGACTAGTTGAGGTTCCAATGGGTCTTCCGCTTAAAGATGTTATATTTGGAATAGGTGGAGGAATAAAAAAAGATAAAGCATTCAAGGCTGTTCAAATGGGAGGGCCATCTGGTGGTTGTATACCAGCTGCTTTAATAGATACTCCTGTTGATTATGAAAATATTAATAAAACTGGGGCTATAGTTGGTTCTGGTGGTATGATTGTAATGGACGAAACTACTTGTATGGTAGATATGGCAAGATATTTCCTAGATTTTACTAGAAAAGAATCTTGCGGTAAATGTAACTACTGTAGAGTTGGTACTAAGAGAATGCTTGAAATATTAGAAAGAATTACTAAAGGTGAAGGTAAGGATGGAGATATAGAACTTCTTGAAGAATTAGCAATGAAGATAAAAGATGGTTCTATGTGTGGACTTGGTCAAACTGCTCCTAACCCTGTTCTTACAACTATTAAATATTTTAGAAATGAATATGAAGACCATATTTACAATAAAAAATGTACAGCTAAATCATGTAAAGCTTTAATTTCATTTAATATAACTGAAGATTGTAAAGGATGTACAGCTTGTGCTAAAAAATGTCCTGTTGGCGCAATATCTGGTGAAAAGAAAGAAATGCATGTAATAGATCACGATAAATGTATAAAATGTGGTAAGTGCGAAGAAACTTGTAAATTCGGCGCAATAGTTAGAGACTAGGGGAGGAGGATGATAATATGAATAAATTCAGATTAAATATAGACGGTAAAGAAGTATTTGGTTTACCAGGTCAAACAATTCTTGAAGTTGCAAGAGAAAATGATGTTTTCATTCCTACTCTATGCTACGATGAAAGAACTAAAATATATGGTTCATGTGGTTTATGTGTAGTTGAAATAGAAGGAATGCCTAAAATGGTGAAAGCTTGTGCTACTGAAATTTCGCCTAATATGATAATAAAAACTAATACTGAGAGGGTTATAGAATCTAGAAAAACTAACTTAGAGTTATTATTATCTAATCACGTTGGTGATTGTAGACCACCATGTGTTCTAGCTTGTCCTGCAGGAACTGACTGTCAAGGATATGTTGGATTAATAGCAAATGGAGAATATGATGCTGCTATAGAATTAATAAAAGATAGAATACCATTACCTGCTGCAATAGGTAGAGTATGTCCTCATCCTTGTGAGGAAAAATGTAGAAGACAACTTATAGAAGAACCAGTATCTATCGCTTGGTTAAAAAGATATGCTGCTGATAAAGATTTAGAAAGTGAAAATCCATTTATACCAGAAATAGCTGATGAAACTGGAAAATCAGTTGCTATTATAGGTGGTGGACCAATGGGTCTATCTGCTGCATACTTCTTAAGACAAATGGGACACTCTGTTACTATAATAGAATCTATGCCAAAGCTTGGTGGTATGCTTCGTTATGGTATACCAGAATATAGACTTCCAAAAGCTGTTTTAGATGAAGAAATAGCTTTAATAGAAAGTATGGGTGTTAAAATGATACCTAATACTAAAGTTGGTGTTGATATACCATTTGAAACTATAAAAGAAGACTATGATGCTGTACTTCTTGGAATAGGTGCTTGGGTATCTACTGGTGTTAGATGCAAAGGTGAAGATAGTGAAGGAGTTATAGGTGGTATAGACTTCCTTAGAAAAGTTGTTAGAAATGAAGAAATAAAACTTGGTGAAAATGTGGCTATAGTTGGTGGTGGTAATACTGCAATGGATGCTTGTAGAACTGCTGTAAGACTAGGGGCTAAAAAAGTTTATAATATATATAGAAGAACTAAAAATGAAATGCCAGCTGATATGGTAGAAATAGTTGAAGCTGAAGAAGAAGGAGTAATCTTCAAAAATTTAACTAATCCTATTGAAGTTATTGCAGACGAAAATGGAAGAGTAAAACAAGTAGTACTTCAAGTTATGGAACTTGGTGAGCCTGATAGTTCAGGAAGAAGAAAACCAATACCAGTAGAAGGAAAAACTGAAACTATAGATATAGATACTATGATTTTAGCTATAGGTCAAGCAGTAGATGCTTCTAAATTCGAAGGAATGGATAAAACTAGAAAAAATGCCATAGCTTACGATAAAGATACATTTATGACTAGTATGGAAGGTGTATTTGCAGGTGGAGACTGTGGTAACGATAAGATATCAATAGCAGTAGAGGCTATAGCAGATGCAAGAAAAGTATCAAACTCTATAGATGCTTATTTAAATGGTGAAGTATTAAAATATGAAAAACCATTTGTTGTTGAAAGATTTGATATAACTGAAAAAACATTTGAAGATAGAGAAAGAATGTGTAGACCAGTTATGGATCAATTAGAAGCAGAGGAGAGAAAAGATAACTTTACTGAAGTAGTATTTGGATATGATGATGATCAAGCACTAAAAGAAGCTTCTAGATGTTTAGAATGTGGTTGTCATGACTACTTCGAATGTAAATTAATAGATTATGCTAATCAGTATGATGTTCACCCAGAAAGACTTGCTGGTGATAAAAATGTAATAGAATTTGAAGATGATCATCCATTTATAGTAAGGGACCCTAACAAATGTATACTTTGCGGACTTTGTGTAAGAGTTTGTGATGAAGTTATGGGTGTTGGTGCTTTAGGTCTTGTTGATAGAGGATTTGATACAGTAGTTAAGCCTTCTCTAGAAAAACCTTTAGCTGAGTCTGGATGTATATCTTGTGGACAATGTGTAAGTGTTTGTCCAACAGGAGCACTTCAAGAAAGACAAAGTGTAGTTAAAGAAGTTCCACTAGATACAGATGTAACAGATACAACATGTTCATTCTGTTCAGTAGGATGTAGCTTACATTTAGAAACTTATGGAGATATGTTAATTAAGTCTAATCCAGATAAAAATGGTCCAGTTAATAAAGGATTATTATGTGGTAAAGGTAAGTGGGGATTTGATTGTGCTTCATTAGAAGGAAAATTAACTAATCCACTTATAAAAGGTGAAGATGGATTTAGAGAAGCCAATTATCATGAAGCATTAGTACTTACTGCTAAAAAAGCTGAAAGTATAGCTGCTAAATATGGTAAAGATGCAGTGGCTGTTGCTATATCTGATAGATTTACAAATGAAGAAGCTTATGTAATGAAAAAATTAGCTGATACAATGGGAGCTAGAACACTTTGCTTTAATAACGTGGAAAGTGGATTAGAAAAAGTTTTAGGTCTTGATGCTTCTCCTAATACAATAGATGAATTATTATCTACAAATGTAATAGTGGTATTTGGATTTGTAATGGAAAATAACCCAGTAATCCAACTTAAGTTAAAACAAGCTGCTGAAAATGGAGCAAAAGTATATGTAATAAATCCAGAAGGCTATGCTGTAAATAATTTTGATTTTGCTACAAAGGTTGTATATGTTGAAAATGATGTTAAGGCTGTTAAAGAAATGGCTAAAGCTTTAATAGAAATAGGCAAAGTATCATCATTAGATAATTTTGAAGAATTTAAAGCTTCACTAGAGGGTGTTTGTGTAAGTGATGAAATAAAAGAAATAGCAGGTGCTTATGCTAATGCTAAAAAAGCAATGTTAGTATTCCAACAAAATGTGGTATCTGTAGAAGCTGCTACAATGATAGCAAATATAGCTTTACTTTCAGGACATATAGGTGCACCTAGAGATGGTATACTTCAAATAAAAGCTAAAAACAATTCACAAGGATTAATAGATATGGGAATTAAAGCTGGAGCAGAAGCTATGGATGGTGTTAAAGCTCTTCTATGCTTTGGAGAAAATCCTATGACTAATTTATCTAACTTAGAATTCTTAATGGTATTAGATACTCATATGACTGAGACTTGCGATATAGCTGATGTTATATTCCCAGGTACAGGATCAGCTTCAGTAAACGGAACATTTACTAATACAGAAAGAAGAATTCAAAGTGTAAATGCTGCTATAGATGAAAATGTATTATCTAACTTTGAAGTTGCAGCTGAAATTGCTCATGTATACGAAGTAGATTTTAATTATAG
>OKWN01000587.1_pt1 | contig 14346 bp, 12 predicted proteins | sample 1607151 | NCBI WGS metagenome assembly OKWN01 (sample SAMN07501046, study PRJEB24779) | human gut metagenome | isolation source: stool | host: human infant | place: USA: Pittsburgh, PA | reverse complement strand
CATCTACTGCAACTGCTGTGTTCGGGGTGTATTTTAAATTACAAAGTTTTATATTCATGCCTGTATTTGGTATAAATAATGGTATGGTGCCAATTATTTCTTATAATTATGGTGCAAAGCACAAAGATAGATTAATGGAAACTGTAAAGATTAGTATTATTTATGCAATAGGTATAATGATTATTGGTTTAGTTATATTTCAGCTTTTACCAAAACAGTTATTAGGGTTATTTAGTGCGTCTGAAGAAATGATAAGTATTGGAACACCAGCTCTTAGAATAATTAGTATTAGCTTTTTATTTGCAGGATATTGCATAGTTGTAAGTTCTATGTTTCAAGCACTTGGTAATGGAGTTATGAGTTTAATTGTATCAATAGGGAGACAGTTAGTTGTATTACTTCCTGCAGCATACTTATTATCTAGAACTAATAATTTAAACCTAGTATGGTGGGCCTTTCCTATTGCAGAGCTAGCTTCTGTTTTTTTAAGTGTCATAGGGTTTAAATATGTGTACAAGAAGGAAATAGTTCCTTTAGTTAACAATGAAGAGAAATATAATCACGAAGATAATAAAGTTAAGATTTTAGAATGTACAAATGAGACTTAAAATGAAAAAGGGTAGTAATATTTATATTATTACTCTTTTTACATGTAAGGAAATTATATTTCTTTCAAAACTGTGAGAAACTCATGAAACTAAATAATGCCAACCAATATTGAGATGTAAAAAAGTTAGTTTTTGATCAACGGAGTTACATAAAATTTCATATCGCCCACACAGTGGCTTAAAGTGGTAATGAAGACATCTCGTTGGTGATATGAAGAAAGCGAATTTTTTACATGGGATAAACTTAATAATATTATTATATATTAGATTAATCTGCTTAAAATTATATTTCTAAGGGTAATTTTAATTTATATGTAAGATATTGTGGTATAATAAGTATGAAAAAGTTCAAACAGAACATATTTATAATATCTTAATTAGATAATAAAAATATATTAATTGTATATATTACTAGAAATATATGAAATATGAAGGAGATAAAATGAGAAAAGTAGAATTATTAGCCCCCGCTGGTGATTTAGAAAAATTAAAAATAGCATTTGAATATGGAGCAGATGCAGTTTATATAGGTGGAGAAATTTTTGGGATGAGATCAGCAGCCAAGAATTTTACTAAGGAAAATATGATAGAGGGTGTAAACTTCGCCCACGAAAGAAACAAGAAAGTTTTTGTTACTTGCAATATAATACCTAGAAGTGAAGATTTAGAATTACTTAGAAATTATTTATTAGAGTTAGATGAGATTGGAGTAGATGCTGTAATAGTATCAGATCCAGGCGTGTTTAAAATAGTAAGAGAAACTATACCTAACATGGAAATTCATATAAGTACTCAAGCAAGTACAACAAACTATACTGCTGCAAACTTCTGGTATAACCAAGGAGCTCAAAGAATAGTAACAGCAAGAGAGCTATCTTTTGAAGAAACGAAAGAAATAAGAGAACATATTCCACAGGATATGGATATAGAGGCATTTGTACACGGAGCAATGTGTATGTCTTATTCAGGGAAATGTACAATAAGTAATTATACGACAGGAAGAGATGCAAACAAAGGTTCTTGTGCTCAATCTTGTAGATGGAAGTACACTTTAATGGAAGAAAATAATGGTGAGTATACTCCTGTAGTAGATGATATAGATCCAGAATTCTTCTTTAATACTAAAGATTTATGCATGATAGAGTATATACCACAAATTTTTGACAGTGGAATTACTTCTTTAAAAATAGAAGGAAGAATGAAAACAGCTTATTATGTAGCAACTACAGTAAGAGCTTATAGAATGGCTATAGATGAATACTACAAAGATCCTAAAAATTGGAAGTTTAATCCTATTTGGTTGGAAGAGCTGAAAAAAGGAAGTCATAGAGATTACTCTACAGGATTTTTCTTAAATAGACCTGATGAAAATTCTAATAATTATAAATCAGCTTCTTATATAAGAAATTATGATTTTATAGGATTAGTCAAAGGTTATGAAGAAGAAACTGGATTATATATAGTTGAGCAAAGAAATAAAATGTATGTAGGAGATAAAATTGAAGTTATAGGACCTTACAAAGATACAATGTTTACGACAATAGAAGAAATGTATGATGAAGATGGAAATCCGATTGAATCAGCACCTCATGCAAGACAAATAGTCAAAATGAAGGTTACAATAAAGCTAGAAGAAAATTATATATTAAGAAAGCCTATAGAAAAAACAAGAATTTTATAGATATTTATTAAGGAAGTGAGAGTATAAATGATTATAGGAAGAAATGACAAATGTTGGTGTGGAAGTGGCGAAAAATATAAAAAATGCCATATGAAATTTGATGAAAAATTAAAAGAATTTAAATCAAAAGGTTATGAAGTACCACATAGAAGTTTAATAAAAAATCAAGAACAAATAGAAAAAATAAAAGCAAGTGCTAAAATAAATAATGAAATATTAGACTTAGTTGGAAAAGAGATAAAAGCAGGTATGACTACTGAAGAAATTGATAAAATAGTTCATGACTATACAATTTCACAAGGAGCTGTACCAGCACCACTAGGATACAGTGGATTTCCTAAAAGTTGTTGTACATCAGTAAATGATCAAATATGTCATGGTATACCAGATGGATATGTTTTAAAAGATGGGGATATAGTAAATGTTGATGTTTCTACCATATTAGACGGATATTATTCAGATGCATCTAGAATGTATATGATAGGTGAAGTATCTGATAATGCTAAGAAATTAGTTGAAGTTACCAAAGAATGTATGATAAAAGGTATAGAAGCTGTTAAACCATGGACTAGACTTGGTAATGTTGGATACACAATAGAGCAACTTGCAAAATCTAATGGATACTCTGTAGTTAGAGAATTTGGAGGACATGGTATAGGATTAGACTTCCATGAAGACCCATTTGTATTCCACTATGGTACAAGAGAAGAAGGAATGCTTATGGTTCCAGGAATGATATTTACTATAGAGCCAATGATAAATGAAGGGCACCATGAACTATATATAGATGCAGATAATGGTTGGACATCTTATACTGATGATGGAAAACTTTCTGCACAATGGGAAAATATGATACTTGTAACTGAAGATGGATGTGAAATATTAGCATATTAAATAGTAAAAGAACACTTATATAAGTGTTCTTTTTTTATATAAGGATATTATAGTGCTTTTAAATTTGTTTAAAACTCGTTAAGGTACGTGATATTATTCTCAATCTTAATGAAATGAAGTGTAGCGCTCACTCAGTGGCTTGAGCCAAGTAAATTTTTTATTGTAGGGAGATTATGAAACCTTTGAATAGTGAAATTTTATATGAATTAAATAAGTATAATGAATAAATAATATATAATAATTAGATATTAATGTTCACAAATATAATATATTTGACAAAAAAATAACAGACTTCAGGAGGATAATATGAAAAAAAATAAAGTGGTTATAGTTGGAGCTGGTATGGTAGGGATGAGCTATGCATACTCAATGGTAAACCAAGGAACATGTGAAGAACTTGTATTAATCGATATAGATAAAAATAGGACTGTGGGTGAAGCCTTAGATTTAAATCATGGACTTAGTTATGCACCTAGAAAAATGAAGATTTATTCAGGTGATTATAGTGACTGTAGTGATGCAAACATAATTTGCATAACAGCAGGAGCCACTCAAGTTCCAGGAGAAACAAGACTTGACTTGTTACATAAAAATACTAAAATAATGAAATCAATAGTTGGAGAAATAAAAAAGACTAGCTTTAATGGAATAATTATAGTTGCATCAAATCCAGTAGATATTATGACTTATGTTGTTTGGAAAGCATCAGGATATGATAAAACAAAAGTAATGGGATCTGGAACTACACTTGATACAGCTAGACTTAGATTTGGATTAGGTGAAAGGCTTGGAGTTACACCGAAATCTATACATGCTTATGTTATGGGAGAACATGGTGATTCTCAATTTGTTGCATGGAGTTATGCTTTAATGGGAGTTCAACCAATATATCAAGTAGCTTCTAAAAAAGATGCAAAAGTTAAATTTGAAGACCTAGAACTAATAGAAGATGAAGTAAGAAATATTGCCTACAAAATAATAGATTGTAAAAAATCAACTTATTATGGAATAGGAATGGCATTAGCTAGAATTACAAAAGCCATACTAGAAAATGAAAATAGCATATTAACAGTGTCATCATATTTGGATGATAAATACGGACATAATGATGTATTTATTGCAGTTCCAAGTATAGTAAATGAAAATGGAGTTAGAGAAGTAATAGAGCTTCCTTTAGAAAAAGAAGAAAAATCTAAGTTAGATAATTCAATAGAAATAATGAAAGAAAATATAGGTAAGTTAGATATATAAATAAGAAAAAGATACTTTTTAAGTATCTTTTTCTTATTATGATGGAAAGTATAATTAATACATATAAAGTACATAATTAATTCATATGTAATTCATACAAATTTGATAATATTTTCTCATGGAAAAATTATTTGAAAGGAGGTATTAAAATGAAAAAAATTAATAAGAAAGCTATTTTACCAATATTGTTATATGTGGTTGCTGCAATTATAGCGATTTATTCTATATTTACAATATATACTTCATACACTTATATTTCTAGTCTTGCGACAGCTGGTAGCATAGTTATAAAAGATCAGTTAGCAGATGTAATAAGCTACTATGTAAGTGCATCAATTCCTTATGTATTTTATGCAATAGTAGTTTGGGCAATAGGATACATAATAAACAAATTAAATAGCTTAAGTCCTTCTATTATTAATAAAGAAGAAAATAAGCTAGAAGAAAAAATAGATTAAAATAAAAAGTAGCTATCGCTTTAATATGTGAATAGCTATTTTTTATTTTAATCTATATAATATGTAATTCCTTAAATGTTTTTATGCATAAGGATGAAAGTATTATGGATGTTAAGCTACTAATCAAGATACATATCCTAGCTATGCCTATAAGCTCTGTATTACCCATAAAAGCAACTTCTGATACAAATATAGACATGGTAAAACCGATACTAGATATTAGAGAAACAATAAATACGCAGGTCCAATTTAGTTCCTTAGGTTTTTTTGATAATCCTATTAAATTACTCATATATGTAAACAACATTATTCCTAATGGTTTTCCGATTAAAAGTCCAAGATATATACCTAAAAATATTGTGGGATATTTAGCCAGATTCAAATTAGAATCAATACTTACTCCTGTATTAGAAAAAGCAAACAACGGAATAATAATAAGGCTATTAAAAATTTTAAAATATTTTATTATATAGTGAGACGTTGAATATTTCCTTTTGTAAGATGTTGTTGGTATACCTATTGCTAAAAGTATTCCACTTAAAGTTGAATGAATTCCGCTAAGATGAATAAAGTACCATAAACATACTCCTAATATAAGATAGTAAAGTACACTTTCGATTTTAAATATTTTATTTCCAATACAAATTATAAAAAGACAAACAAGAGCTAAAATAAAAAAAGATAAATTAATTTTTGAGGAATAAACAGTACCTATTAGCAATATGGATACTAAATCATCTACTACGGCTAAAGATAATAAAAACATCTTTATTGAAGGATTTAAGTATTTACTAAATAAAAAATAAATACCCATAGAAAAGGCGATATCTGTAGATATAGGTATACAAATCCCACTAATATATTTTGTATTTAAATTAAAATATGTAAAAATTATAGCGGGCATTATGACACCACCAATGGATGCAATTACAGGAAAAGATGCTTTTTTAAAAGATGATAAGCTTCCAAATAAAACCTCTTCTTTTATTTCTAATCCTGCCAATAAAAAAAATATAGACATAAGAAAATCATTTACAAAGCTATGTAAACTAAAGTCATTCACTATATAAGTGTTATAAAAAAAATTATCATATAAGTATTTGTAGGGACTATTACATATATACAGTGCAATAATAGTTGCTAAAATAAGTAATATACTAGTAATAGGCTCTATTTCAATATTAAATAATTTTTTATGTTTTTTTATCATATTATCACCTCATGTTTAACAGTAATCTTTTGTTACTATCTAAATTTAACAATAAAAAGAATCAAAAAATTTGCTTTGCTTGAGCGACGCTTCGGCTAAACACTTTAAGTCACTGTGTGGGTACTACACTTTAGGCAACGACCTTGCTTAAAAAGTAAAATTACTTATATATGTATATGATTAATTAATGAAATAAATATTAAATCTTATAAATTATCTTATTGAGATATTTATTGATTTATAATATAATCGTTCATGTCGCATAATAATTAAATAAATATGAAATCATGTTTTGGAGGATAAAATGACTAAGAAAACAAGGGAAGTAGCTATAGTTGGAATAATAGCAGCTATATATTGTGTAGTAACATTAGCATTAGGATTTATAAGTTATGGACCTATTCAATTTAGAGTTTCAGAAATATTGATGTTTTTACCTTTACTAAGTAAAGAATACATAGTAGCATTAACATTAGGTTGTTTCTTAGCAAATGTAATAGGTCCTTATGGAGTTCCAGACATAATATTTGGGACATTAGCAACATTAATTAGTAGTGTTTTAGTATATTTAACACCTAAACTTTTTGGCAAAAAAAAATACACTTTATTAATAGCATCAATATGGCCAACTATAATAAATGCTTTGATAATAGGATGGATGTTATATAAGTTTGTTGGACTACCTTTTGCGCTATCAGCTTTTGAAGTAGCTTTAGGAGAATTTGTAGTTATAACTATTGTAGGTTTACCTATATTTAAAATGGTTAATAATAAATATGGCAGTAGAATAAAAAAATTTTTAAATAATTAATTTTGCAAGGAGGCAATTTATGGAGGAGAAATATTCTAAGTTTATAGGAGTAGGTAGTGAGGGAATTAAAACTTTAAAATCATTTAAAAATAAATTAGAGAAAAACTTTAATTTTGAAGAAATAAATTTAAATCAAGATGTGGATAAAGAATATGTAAGATCATTATTAGATGGTATTGAAATTTTATTTATATCTTATAGTAGTGAAGAAGCAAAAGTAAAAGATATAGTAAAAGCTATCTCATTTATGGCAAATGAGAGAAGAGTAATATGTATAGGGCTAGACTGTTCATTAAAAGAAAATAAAGATGATATGGGTCTAGATAAAGAAATAAAAATAAATAAATACAATAGTGAAAAAGTACAAGACTTAATAAATATAGTTGTAGAATCTGTTGATGAAAATTTATTTTTAGCCATAGACTATTCTGACTTAAAAGAAATTTTTGCAAAGGATTCTGCCATATCTTACTCTATAGAAGAGTTTGAAAAAGAGGTAAGTATTGATGAAATAGCTGAAACACTTACAGAAGAAACTTATACAACTGTAGGGGAAGAGGTAAAAAAGAAAGCTTTAGTATTTTATGAAATGTCTAGAAATTTAATTGAAAACGAATTGATATTTATAAATGAAGTTAATATGAAGATAAATGAAATTTTAGGTGACACTTATGATATGATGTTTTCATATAATGCAACTGATGATGATAATGAAAAAATTAAAATATGTTTAATAAGTAAATAATATTGAATGTTTAAAAATTAATGTAAAAAATTGCAAGCAAATAAATTTGTTTGCATTTTTTATATTTTATACAATGTTAAGAAAAATATTTGTTTTTATAAAATATTATGATAACTATATTAGTATAATTATTAATAGTTAAAAAATATTGTATATTATAGTTACTGTCTTATTGACTAAAGTGAATATTTATTATAAGATTAAAATGTTGTGTTTTATAAATGACATTAAGAGAAAGGATTGATATATATGTTACAAGTTACTAACGTTGGACTTAGATTCGGAGATAAAGAATTATATAAAGATGTTAATTTAAAATTTACTAAAGGAAATTGTTACGGAATAATAGGGGCTAATGGTGCAGGGAAAACTACATTCCTTAAAATATTAGCTGGTGATATAGAACCAAATACAGGATCTGTTAGTATAACAGAAAAAGAAAGAATGTCTGTTTTAAGACAGGACCACTTCAGATACGACGAAGAAACTGTTTTAGACGTTGTTATAATGGGACATGAAAGATTATACCAAATAATGAAAGAGAAAGATGCTTTATACATGAAAGAAGATTTCTCTGAAGAAGATGGTATAAAAGCTGCAGAACTTGAAGGAGAGTTTGCTGAACTTGATGGATGGGATGCAGAAACTAATGCAGAAAAAATATTAATGGGTCTTGGAATAGATAAAGACTTACATTACAAACAATTAAAAGAATTAGAAGGTGGAGAAAAAGTTAAGGTATTATTAGCTAAAGCTTTATTTGGTAAGCCAGAAATACTATTACTAGATGAGCCTACTAACCACTTAGACTTCCAATCTATAAATTGGTTAAACAACTTTATAATGGACTTAGAAGATTCTATCGTTATAGTTGTATCACATGATAGACACTTCTTAAACCAAATATGTACAAATATAGTTGACGTTGACTTTGGTAAAATACAAATGTACGTAGGTAACTACGACTTCTGGTATGAATCAAGTCAATTAGCATTACAATTACAAAAAGACCAAAATAAAAAGACTGAAGAAAAAATAGCTCAATTAAAAGAGTTCATTGCAAGATTTAGCTCAAATGCTTCTAAAGCAAAGCAAGCTACATCAAGAAAGAAACAATTAGATAAATTACAAGTTGAAGACATACAACCATCAAGAAGAAGATATCCATATGTTGGATTTACTCCAGAAAGAGAAATAGGAAACGAGGTTCTTGAAGTTGAAGGATTAACTAAAACTGTTGATGGTGTTAAAGTTCTTGATAATGTAAGTTTCAGACTTGATAAAGAAGATAAAGTTGCTTTCATGGGAGATGAAATAGCTATAACTACTTTATTTAATATATTAATGGGAGAAGACACTGCAGATTCTGGTACATTCAAATGGGGTGTAACTACTTCTCAATCTTATCTTCCAAAGAACCACAATGAATTCTTTGAAGGATGCGAATACTCATTAGTTGACTGGTTAAGACAATTCTCAGAAGAAAAATCTGAATCATTCATAAGAGGATTCTTAGGTAGAATGTTATTTAGTGGTGAAGAAGCTCTAAAACAAGCTCACGTTTTATCAGGAGGAGAAAAAGTTAGATGCATGCTATCTAAACTTATGCTTTCAAACTCAAACGTACTAGTTTTAGATGATCCAACTAACCACTTAGACTTAGAATCTATAACTTCTGTAAATAAAGGTTTAGAAAAATTCTCTGGAGTTATGTTATTTAGTTCTCATGACCACGAGATGATACAAACTCTTGCTAATAGAATAATAGAAATTACTCCTGGTGGAATAATGGATAGAAAAACTACTTTAGAAGAGTATTTAGAAAATAAAGATATACAAGCTCAATTAAAGAAAATGTATGCTGTTGAAAAATAGTTTATTAATAAAAAGAACAAGTTGACATATGTTAACTTGTTCTTTTTTTACAAATATTTTAAGTTAAAATATATAAATAAAAGAAGATTATATAAAATTTAAAATCTATATGATGAATATTTTGAAAAATTAAAATTTATTTGCAATTTAAAATAATTATAATATGTTTGCAAATATAACAAAATTTGATTATACTTACTTATAAACATTAAAAAATTACAAATTTTAGAGGGGGAGACTTCAAATGGAGGCTGTATCGAAAAATAAACTAAGTCAAAAGAAAGTAAAAAACACAAATTTAGAAACTTTCATATTTTTAGCTGTATTAATAGGTGGATTTGGATATGTAGGTAGCATTATGGGAGTTGGAATTATGTTTAAAGTTATTATGAATACTGCTCATGATTTGCTTTTAAACACAGTGTTTTTAATAATGGCTATGGCAGTACTAGCAGGAGCTGTAAGTGCACTTTTCTCAGAGTTTGGTGTTATATCTTTGCTAAATAAGATATTTGCAATATTTATGAAACCTTTATATGGTATGCCAGGAGCTAGTATAATTGGAGCAATTACAACTTATTTATCTGATAATCCAGCTATAATTGCTTTTGCAAAAGATAAATCTTTCACAAAATATTTCAAAGACTATCAAATACCAGCATTATGTAATATAGGAACAGCATTTGGAATGGGTCTTATAGTTACAACTTTCATGATTTCACAAGGAAGTGAATATGTACTTCCAGCGCTTATAGGTAACTTAGGAGCAATAATAGGAAGTATTATAAGTGTTAGAATTATGCTTCACTTTACAAAAAAACATTATAATTATGATGCTAAAAAAGATGCATTACATAAAAGTGAAAAAATAGAAGAAGTACGAGAAGTTAGACCAGGAAATGTATTCCAAAGAGCATTAGAGTCAATGCTTGAAGGTGGTAAAAGTGGAGTAGAACTTGGTATGGCAATAATTCCAGGAGTATTAATTGTATGTACATTAGTTATGATTTTAACATTTGGACCATCGACTGATCCAGAAACAGGAAAAGCTATCTATACAGGTGTTGCCTATGAAGGTATAGGTTTACTTCCTATGATAGGTGAAAAATTAAACTTTATATTAGAACCTTTATTTGGATTTACTTCTCCAGAAGCGATTGCATTTCCTATTACATCATTAGGTGCAGTTGGGGCAGCAATGAGTTTAGTTCCTAAATTTATAACTGATGGAATAGTAACACCAAATGACATAGCAGTATTTACAGCAATGGGAATGTGCTGGAGTGGATATTTAAGTACACATGTTGGTATGATGGATGCATTGAATGCAAGATCTTTAACAGGAAAAGCAATTCTTTCACATACAATAGGTGGACTTTGTGCAGGTATATCAGCACACTTTATATTTATGCTTATTGCTTAAATATAAAAATTAAATAATTAGTATAAACTGAAAGCTGACTTCTTAAATTAATAGAAGTCAGCTTTTAATTTTTATTTAAAGAATAATTTATATATATGTATATAAAATTAATTTATTAAAGTTTCATTTTCAATAAGCTTATTTTTTCATTTATAGCTGTTTTAGTAAAATTCAATGACATATAAACTAACACTAAAGATACAATCCAAGTAAGAATAGTTGTAGGAATTAATTTCACAAAAAAAGTATGTAATAAGTACACCGTAATACGTTACAACTTACATGTCAATAAAAAGTAATAGAGGTAAAGCAAGTTCTAAAAGTTTAAATAGAAATAAAAATATGAAAAAATTACTAATTATATTGACAAAATAATAACGACTAAATATAATAGTTACTAAAGGGAGCTACTAAAAGGAGTTTTAAAAATCATAAAAGTGGAGGTATAAGATGTTATTATTATCAAGAGAAGATATAAAGAAAGTTTTTACAATGAAAGATGCTATTGAAACTAATAAAGAATGTTTTAAAATATTTTCTGAGGGGAAGAGTGAGGTACCTTTAAGAACAACTATACAAGCACCAAATCATAATGGTGTATTTTTATTTATGCCATCTTATGTGGAAGAATTAGATGTAGCAGGGTTAAAGGTAGTTAATATATTCCCTGAAAATGCTAAGGAAAATTTACCTACAGCTCCAGCACAGGTATTATTAATAGATGGAAAAACAGGAATAGTAAGCTCTATATTAGATGGAACATATGTTACACAATTACGTACAGGGGCATCTTCAGGAGCAGCATTTGATTTATTTGCAGTAAAAGATGCTAAAATAGGTGCTTTAATAGGAACTGGTGGACAAGCAGCTACGCAACTAGAAGCTATGATGGTTGTTAGAGAATTAGATGAGGTTAGAGTATTTGACTTAGATCCAAATAGAAGACAAGCTTTTGTAAATAGAATGCAAGAAGAACTTAAATGTTATAATACTAAAATAGTAGAAGCTGTATCTTCAGATGATGCTATAGAAAATGCAGATATAATCGTCACTGTAACACCTTCAAGCAAACCTGTATTTGATGGAACAAAAGTTAAAAAAGGTGCAACAGTAAGTTGTGTAGGAGCATATCAACATCATATGCAAGAAATGGACCCTGCTATATTACCAAGGGCATCAAAAATATACTTTGATTCAGAGGAAGCAGTTTTATCAGAATCAGGAGATATATTAATACCTTTAGAAGAAGGAATAATAACAAAAGATGATTTTACAGGTGATATAGGTGATGTATTACTTGGAAAAGTTGTTGGGCGTGAAAATGATGATGAAATTATTGTATATGAAAACGTTGGCATAGGTGTTTTAGATTTGATGACAGCAAGAGCTATATATTTAAAAGCTATAGAAGCAGAAGTAGGAACTAATTGGGAATAAAATAACTATAAAATGGGGGAATGAAAAATGCCACATATAAATATTAAAATGTATCCAGGCAGAAGTGAAGAAGTAAAAGCTAAATTAGCTAAACACACTAAAGAATTTATGGTTAAAGAATTAGAAATGGATGAAAAATTTATATCTGTTTCTGTTGAAGATATAGATAAAGAAAACTGGCAATCTGAAGTAATGGATAAAATAAAAGACGAAGAACTTTACGAAAGACCAAATTTTTAGGGGGCATAGGAGGAGTAAAATGAGTAAAAGTTATTGGAATGGAAAAGATGCTGCACATAGAAGAGTTATGATGAAAGCAGCTGGTTATTCAGATGAGGATATAAAAAATAAACCACATATAGGTGTAGCAAATTCATTTATGGAGGGTTCTCCAGGAACTGCACATTTAAGACAAGTTACTGAAATGGTAAAACAAGGTATATGGGCAGCTGGTGGTGTTCCCGTGGAATTTGGAATACCTGCTACTTGTGGTAATATTGCAAATGGTGCAGAAGAATTAAAATATGAACAAGTAGGAAGAGATATAGTTGCTATGTCTGTTGAATTTGTTACAAAAGTTCATAATTTTGATGGTTTAGTTATGGTTGCATCATGTGACAATATAATAGCAGGTTGTTATTTAGCAGCTGCAAGAGTTGATATACCTTCACTTGTTGTGACAGGGGGATCAATGCAAGCTGGACATTATAAAGGAAATACAGTTGTAGAAGCTGATTTAGATGCAGCAAGATTTTCTGGAGCAGGAGAAGATGAACTAGATTATATGGAAGGTTGTGTATGTCCAACATGTGGAGCGTGTCCATCAATGGGTACAGCAAATACAATGCAAATGCTTGGTGAAATATTTAACTTAGTATTACCTGGTACATCAACAGTTCCGGCATCAGATTCAACAAGAATGAGAGAAGCTCGTATTGCAGGAAAATATGCAGTAGAGTTAACTAAATCAGGAAGAAAACCTTCAGATGTAATAACAAAAGAAGTCCTTTTAAACTCTATAATGTTTGATATGGCTGTTGCTGGTTCAACAAATGCTGTACTTCATATTTTAGCAATGTCATATGAACTAGGTCTTGGTATTACAATTGAAGACTTTGAAAAATATGCAAATGAAATACCATGTATAAACGCAGTTATACCAAGTGGACCATTCACAGTAGTAGATTTCCACTATGCAGGTGGAGTACCAAATGTTATGAAAATGTTAGAGAGTAAATTGTTCTTAGATGCACCAATGATGACAGGAAAAACATGGGGAGAATATTTAAAAGCTGTTACACCAAGTGAAAATGAAGTTATTCATTCATTAGATAAGCCTTTATTCAATGAACCAGGTTTAAAAATATTAAAAGGGAACTTATCTCCTAAAGGGGCTATAGTTAGACCAACAGCTGTACCTGAAGAAGTTAAATACATGAAGGGTAAAGCTAAAGTTTATGAAACAGATAGAGATGCATTTAATGCAATAATGGCAGGAGAGATAGTTCCTGGAGATATTATTGTAATTAGATACGAAGGGTGTAAAGGCGCTCCTGGTATGAAGGAATTAATGTTAAGTATAGATGCATTAATAGGACTTGGATTACATAAGAGTGTTGGACTAATATCTGATGCAAGATTTTCCGGATTTAACTTTGGAGCTATTGTAGGTCATGTTTCTCCAGAAGCTTATGATGGTGGAGTTATAGCAGTTGTAGAAAATGGAGATGAAATAGTTATAGATATACCAAATGGAGAAGTATCTCTATTAGTTGATGATGAAGTGATAAAGGATAGACTAGATAAATGGGTACAACCACCTTTAAAAGAAGCTAAGGGATGTTTAAATATATTTGCTAAAAACTGTAGACCAGCAGAAGAAGGTGGAGCAATGCAACCTTGGTAATATCATAATAGTAAGTATTAAGTGCAAAGGATTTTCCTTTGCATTTT
>OKWN01000586.1_pt1 | contig 14356 bp, 10 predicted proteins | sample 1607151 | NCBI WGS metagenome assembly OKWN01 (sample SAMN07501046, study PRJEB24779) | human gut metagenome | isolation source: stool | host: human infant | place: USA: Pittsburgh, PA | reverse complement strand
TTTGTTTGTTGTTTCAGTTTAATTCTTAAAGAATTAATTTATTGTTAACCTACTGTTTAATTTTCAAAGTTCTTTGTTTGTTTCAGCTTCTTTATTCTATCAAAGCTATTTTTTTCTGTCAACACCTTTCTTAACTTTTAGTTTGCTAGGTGTTTGCCTCTTTCTTGAGGACATGTATAACTATATCATCATTATAGATATTGGTCAACAGTTTTTTTCATTTTTTATATTTTTATTTCTTTGTTTAATATGCATAGAACTTATTTGATATTTTCTATAGTTGTAATTCTGATTATAAAAAATTCACTTTTCTTGATCCGATGCGTGGTTTAGCCATTTTCATTTAAAGTAGCTTGTAATATAAAATAAGCTGAAATACAAGTTTATATTTCAGCTTATTACTTTACATATATTAGTTTATAACTATCTTATTTTCTATTTTTTCTAACAAAACATAATCCACCTAATGCTATTAAGCCCATTGCTAAATATCCAATTGATGAAGGATCTCCTGTTTGTACACTACTTCCATTTCCCGAAGAATTTTGGTTATTATTTCCGCCTTGATTATTACTTTGCTCATCATTATCATTTATGTCTCCATCTTGGTTCTGATCATCGTCTATGTCTTGGTCTTCATCTGTATCTTGATCATTGTCTGTATCTTGGTCTTCATCCCCAGGATTTGTTGATTCATCACCTTTTATAACTGTTTTAGTTACTTCTAAAGTATTGTATCCCTCTTTAGTCATTTTAACTAATACTATTTCTCCTTCTTCTAACCCTGGTATTTCAACTTCAAAAGTTCCATCTTCATTTACTGATCCATTTCCTATTAATACTCCATCAACATAAACTTCTATCTCAGCTCCTGCTTCTCCTTTACCTGTTACTACTTCGTCTATGGTTTTTATATCATTTACTTCTAATTCTTTTTCAAATTTTTCTAGAATTTGACTTAATGCATTGTTTAATTTTTCAATATTTTCTACAAAACCTTTTTGCTCATCTGTTAATGCATCGTATTTTTCTTTTACTGATAATACAGATTCATCGTCAGATTCAGTTATTTTTTCTGGTAATGCATTTATTAAATCATCAACTTCCTTAGCTTTTGCTAAATTTTCTTCTGCTTTAGATATGGCATTTTTTAATGATTCAACTTTTTCTTTTTCTGTTACATATAATTTCACTTCATCACTTAATTTGTTATATTTATCTAATTTAGCTTTAGCAGCTTCTAGTTTTTCTTTGTTATTGATATTTTCTATTACATAATCTCTTATAGAATTATCAAATTCATCTGCTGCAGCTATTTGTTCTATGTTTGCTTTGATTTTATTTAAATTCGCTACTGCTTCTTTATCTTCACTAAAATAGAATTTAGCTCTATCATTTAACTCTTTATGTCTTTTAACTAAAGATTTAGCAGTTTCTAATTTTTCTCTATCTATTGGTGTTTCTAGTTTTTTCACGTCTTGTGCAAGTTCTTTTGCCATTTGTTCATAAGCTTTTTCTTCATCTATTTCTAATAATATTTTATCTATCTCAGCTTTAGCACTTTTAACTTCTTCTTTAGATTTTTGAGAATCACTCATAGCATCATAAGCTGCTAAAAATGCTGTTACTTTATCTAAATCATCTTCAGTTGCAGGACTTGGAATGCTATCTAATATAGCTAATAAATTTTCAACTTCTAACTTATCAATTTCGCTTAAACTATTAGTTAATTTGTCTAATGTAGCTTGTGGCACTAATGCTTTTTGGTAAGAATCAAAGTTGTCATATGATTCTTTTAATCCTAGAATATATCCTTTAGCTTCTTGTGAAAAACCACCAGATAAATCAATTTCATTAACCTTTGAAACAAATTCATCTACAACTTTTTGATTTTCTTCTTTAATTGCTGCTATTGTTTTTTCAGCATCTATTAATATATTTAGGTTAGTAACTTTTTGTTTAAATTCATCACCTAAGTCTTCATAAGCTTTTCTAGCTTCTTTTACTTGTTCTTCTTTTGCTAAAGTAATTTCGCCTAAAGCATCTATTTTTTCCATTACTATTTTAGCAGGATTTTTCTTTACAGTTAGTGTTGCTGTTACTGTTTTACTTCCTATTTTGGCGTTCACCTTTGTAGTTCCTACTTTTTTAGCTGTTAACATTCCATCTTCTGATATAGTAGCTACTGCTTTATCTTCTACTGACCAAGTTACTTTACCTAATTCACAACCTGGTGCACCTTTAACTTCTAATTGTTTAGTTTCATCATCATATAACTCTACATCATCTAATGTATAGTTAATTTGATCTTGCATATCATAAAGTGAAGATTTACCATCTAAGAATCTTTGATAAGCAACTAAAGCATACATTCCTTGATCTGTAGCCATAGCATCTGTATCCATATTTAGTACGTGTTTAAAACCACCGCCTTCACTATAGAATTGCATTAATCCTGTTAATAAATTACTTTCTTTTCCTGTCTCACTATTTACTTTTATAAATCTTTCATCTTCTAATGGATCTATTCCTAAAGCAGTAAGTGCTACTATAACTTGTGCTGTCGATTCACTATTCATTGTTCCCCAGCTATTATAAGCTCCGTTATCTAATTGTAATCTTGAAAGTTGAGTTAATCCTCTATCTACTGCAGCTTTTACTTTTTCATTAGTATTGTAATAAGGAGCTAAAGATTGAATAGCCATAGCAGTTATATCCGGATCTGGCACTTTACCTGTTAACGCCCAGCCACCTAGTTCTCCTGAGGTTTGAGTAATTTCTAGATTTAATATATAATCTATTAACATTTCTCTAGTAGTTTGAGTTTTTCCTTCTGCCGCTTTTGGTATATCATATCCCCTAGTATCTAATGCTATAAGTGCAAATATTGGTCCATTTATACCTTGCCTTTTAACTCCATTGAAGTCTGCAAGTGGTGCTACCATACTATATCCACCAACATCAGTAGCATCTAAACCTATTGAAGAGAACCCTAAAATAAGCCTAGAGTATTCTGTGTATTTAGCTGCATGAAGTTTTCCATTTTTACTTTTTACATACTCAACGACATTATCTTCGTATGTTTTGTAATATTTTTCTGGTACTTCTATTTCACCTCTTGCTAAACCTAGTACTGTCCATTCACCAGAAAACGTTCCAAATCCTGCTTCTGGTACAGTTTTTAACATATAAGATCCAGTTTCTTTTATTGCTTTAGAAACAGTTTGCTTTATTTTACCTTTTTCATAATTTTTTATGCTCGCTTGTAAATTTTTAGTTACAGATTTTACTTTTGCTTCTGTAGTTTCCATATCTTGAGCTACTTTCATAGCTTCATCATAAGCTTCTTTTACCTCTTTATTTTGAAGTAATTTTTCTTTATCAGCATTGCTATTCACTGTTGCTATAGCTGTAGTTAAATCATCCTTCACTGGTGGATTTACTAGTGCATCTCCACCACCCATAAATGTTGAACCTAAATCACTGCCATATCCCCACACTGTATATTGCCATCTCATTACGTCTCCGTCTTTTAGCTCATATTGACCTGCACCATAATTAGGAAACCAATTATTTACTGCATACATCCATCCTGACATAAAAGTATAATCAAACTCACCTAGCCAGTCATCTCTATCTCTTCCATATGGTTCATCACATTCCTTAAGAATATATTCTGGTATTTTAGCCTCTCTATGATCATTATCTTTTACACTTGCTAAATAGAATGATTGTCCTATTATACCCGAGTCATCATCTACGCTACCTGTATTTTCATAACTACCTTTGCCTAATTTTTCATCAAGCAATTTTGTTATTACCTTAGAACCTGTATCACCTTCATATATAGGTACTAAGACCGGCTCAATAATATAACCCAGTCCTAAAGTGAATTTTTCCATACTAACCGTAACATGTCCTATAGGTTTCTTTTCATCTGCATAAACATTTGGAACTTTTACAAAAAATGCTGAAATAGTAAGTATTAATGCTGTAAATACTGATATAAACCTTCTCAATACACTCTTCATCTCTTCTCCCCTTCTAACAATTTATTTTGTAACTATTTTGTTACAATTTAATTGTAATTGTATTATCATGTCTATTCAGTATACTTTTTTAGCACTACTATGGTAGTACTACTTCTACATTACTACATCTAAAGTTAATTGTATTTCCAATAAAAAAGTACATCTATTTAAAATTTATAGATGTACTACTTTTTATTATTTATTTATTTTTAATAATCAAATCATATAAAAATTTTACATTTCATTATTCTTATTAATATTAAAATCTGACTTAGGTCTTACAAAATATCTAGTATGAAGTAATTCATGAGCCTTATGACTTAGTGGGTGGTCTAAATATTTATCATAAATAGCCTGTACTGCTGGATTTTCTTTTGAAACCCTTAACTCTTTACTTCTATCTATACTATTCAGTCCTTCCCCTCTATTTTTTATAACTTCATCCTTATTTTTTCTAACCTTAGGTTGACCACCGCCACCTATACATCCACCTGGACAAGCCATAATTTCTATAGCATGATAAAATTCTTCTCCACTTCTTATCTTATCAAGCATTTTTCCTGCTTCTTCTAATCCATGAGTAACACCTATTTTTAGTTTCAAATCTCCAACATTTACTTCACAAGATCTAAAGCCATCCCATCCTCTAAGAGATTCGAACTCTATCTTATCAAGTCTATTACCTGTCATGTTTTCTAAGGCAGTTCTAAGAGCTGATTCAATAACACCACCAGTTCTACCAAATATAATTCCTCCACCTGTATATTCTCCAAGTATTTGATCTATTTCTTCATCCTCAAGTTCTTTTAAATCAATTCCTGAATCTTGGAAGATTTTTATTAATTCTCTAGTAGTTATAACGTAGTCTACATCATAGTTAAGACCTCTCGAAAACTCTGGTCTTGAGGCTTCATATTTTTTTGCAATGCAAGGCATTATAGCAACAGAGGTTACTTCATCTCTTTTGTATCCTTTTTCTTTTGCCCAAATATCTTTTGCTACTGTTGCGAACATTTGCATAGGTGATTTGGCAGTGGATGGTACATCTAGCATATCTCCATAATTTTGTTCTATAAATTTAACCCACGCTGGACAACATGATGTTAGCATTGGTAATTTTACACTTTTATCACCTGCAAAATATCGCTCTAATCTATCTTGTAACTCAGCTGCTTCTTCCATTATTGTTAAGTCAGCAGCCCAAGTTGTATCAAATACATAGTCTACACCTAATTTTCTAAGCCCTGCTGCAAGTTTTTTCTCCACATTGTCTCCAGGACCAAATCCGAAAGCTTCTCCTATTGTAACTCTAACAGCAGGTGCCATTTGTGTTATTACCAGTTTATTTGGAGTAGACAAATCTCTTATAAATTTCAAAGTATTATCTCCTGCTGTTATAGCGTCCACTGGACAAGCAGATATACATCTACCACAATGAGTACATCTAGTATAATCAATATAATGTCGTTTTTTACGTTCTCCAGATATACAACTTACTGGACAAACTCTAGCACAAGCTCCACATCCTATACATTTTGTTGTTATAGTAAGTTTAATCAAGTTATTACATTGCATCGTATAACATTTGTTCTCTTCTATATGTTCACTAATTTCATCATAAAAGTTTATCAGAATTTCTTCCATGATACTATGTTCTTGATTTAAATCTTCTTTTATTTGTTCTGCTAAAGTTCTAAGTAAGTAAACATCCCTCATATTTGATTTGCCCTTACTTATTCTATCTAGTATTTTCCAAATTCTCTTTATTGGTTCTTTTACTTTAGCATAATTTTCTAAAGACTTTCCATTCTGCATCAGTCCTATTACTGAGTCTATATAGAACTTAGAATATTGAACTATACAATCTTCTTCTGATAATACATTTATTGCTCTAATATAGTTATCAAATAATTCAAAGTCTAACTCTTTATCTAGGTCTTCTTTAGATAAAAATCTTCCATAAGGTGGAACTCCAACGTGAGCTCCTTTGAAAGCTTTTTTGTCTAGTATACCCCCAGCTAACTCAATAATATCTGCAAGTGTAGCACCTTTAGGAACATCAACTATTCCACTGTTGTTTACTCTTCCACATATAGCCACTTTTCTTTCACTGCTGTCAGTCATATTTTTTAATTCTTCTTCACTAAATACAGAAAAAACAGACCCTCTATTACTATGTAACATAGTTGGCTTAGTATTTGTCATATAATCCACTCCTTTTTACACTTATGCTTAAATTATGCTACTTTCCCACATTATATACTTAAAAAATTTTTTTTACAATTACATCCAAAATAGTTGGAATATTATATTTATATATAAGTTCCTTACAATTAAAAAACTGGTATAAATAAGGTATTATTCCTCTCATTTATACCAGCTTCTATATGGATTTAGGTATTATTAATTAGCTTGTCCTGCACTTTTTACAACTATTATTTTTGATTTAACATATTCTTTTACTTCTTCTCTACCTTGAGAGTTGTATTTTTTAGGATCTATTGTATCAGGGTTTGCATCTAATACTTTTTTAACTCCTTTTGTAAAAGCTATTCTTAAATCTGTTGCATAGTTTACTTTACATATTCCTCTATTTACACATTCTGTAACTACTTCATCAGGCACACCAGATGTTCCATGAAGCACTAGCGGAATATCTACAACTTCTTTTATTTGTGATAATCTATCTAAATCTAGCTTAGGTTCTCCTTTGTAAACTCCATGAGCAGTACCTATTGAAACTGCTAATGAATCAACATTAGTTTTTTCAACAAACTCTTTAGCCTCTAAAGGATCAGTGTATCCACCTTCTCCTCCATCTAAATCATCTTCTTTTCCACCAACTTTTCCAAGCTCTGCTTCTACTGGAACATTTCCACTTTTACAAACTTCTACTACAGATTTTGTCAAAGCTATATTGTCTTCAAAACTTCCATGAGAACCATCTATCATTATTGATGTATAACCAGTTCTGTAAGCCTTCATTGCTAATTCAAAGCTATTTCCATGGTCTAAGTGTATTGCCACTGGAACAGTAGCTTTCTCAGCTGCTACTTTTACATTTGCATAAAAGTAGTCAAAATCTGCATATTTTACTGTTGAAGGTGTTGTTTGCATTATTACTGGAGACTTTAACTCCTGCGCTGCACTTACAACTGCCATTACCATTTCCATATTTTCCACATTAAATGCTCCTACTGCATATCCATTTTTTTGAGCATCTAATAACATTTCTTTTGTCGTAACTAAAGCCATTTTTTCTCTCCTTTATCCCAATAAACCAACTATTTCTTTTTCATTTTTACTTGCTAATATTTGGTCAACATATTCTTTTTCCATTAAGTTTTGAGCTAGTGAAGATAAAGTTCTTAAATGTAAGTCGTTATCTCCTTCTCCTGCTGCTATCATAAATATTAAGTGAACTGGTTTTCCATCTGCTGAATCAAATTCAAAACCTTTTTTAGATATACCTACAGCAACCCTTGGTTTTACTACTGACTTAGTTTTAGCATGAGGTATTGCCACACCATTTCCAAATCCAGTTGATCCACTTTCTTCTCTTTTATTTATTTCCGCTAAAAATTCTTCTTTATTTGTTAAAACACCATCTTTGTATAATAAATCAGTCATTTCTTTTAAAACTTCTTCTTTTGTACTACCTTTTAATTCTAAAGCTACAGTGTTTTCACTATATAAAGATGCTACTACTGTATCTAATCCTTGAGCAGAAACTACTTCTTTTATTTTATTTTCTTCTTTAACTTCTACTTTTGGTGTTACTAATACATAAAGTAGCGCACCTACTGCAGAACCTGCTAATATACAAGCTACCCACATCATTGGATGATTAACTAATCTTAGTATTAAGAATCCTCCATGCGGAGCTGGAACTTCTATTTTCATCATGTAAGTTAATATTGCTGATACTGATGAACCTATCATTAATACTGGTATAACTTTTAATGGGTTTTTAGCTGCAAACGGTATTGCACCTTCTGTTATATGAGTAAATCCAAGTACATAGTTTAATAAACCAGCTGTACGATCATCCTCTGTAAATCTATCTTTTTTGAATGTTGCTGCAAGAGCTATTATTAATGGAGGAGTTATACAAGCTGCTGATACTCCAGCCATAAATAAGTAGTTACCTTGAGCCAATAACATAGTACCTGTAACATAAGCTGCTTTGTTAACTGGTCCACCCATATCAAAAGCTGACATACATCCTATTACTAATCCAAGTACTATTGGGCTTGATTCTTGTACTCCTGCTAAGAAGCTCATCATACCTTCATTAAGAGATGCACAAGGTCCACCTATACCAACCATTAACAGTCCTGATGCAAATACTGTTATTATAGGAACTATAAATATTGATTTTAAACCTTCTAGTTGTCTTGGAAGTTTTCTTAAACTATTAACTATTAATAATGTGAAATAACCTGCGAAGAAACCACCGATTATACCACCGATAAATCCTGAACCATTATCATTTGCCATCATACCTGCCACAAAACCTGCCAGCATCCCTGGTCTTCCTGCTATTGATTGAGCTATGAAAGCTGTAAGAACTGGAACCATAAGACCCATTGAGAATCCACCAATAGATTTTATTGTTGCTGCTATTACATTATATGATTCATGAGTTGGATCAAATGAGAATATCCCCCATAAGAATGATATTGCCGTAAGTACACCACCTGCTACAACTAAAGGAAGCATGTGAGATACACCATTCATTAAATGTTTGTATATTTGACGTCCAATAGAAACCTTTTCCTCAGTTTCATTACTTCTTCTAGCATTACCTTTTCTTATAGGTGCTTTATTATCTAAACATCTTTGTATTAATTCTTCAGCTTTGTTTATTCCATCACTTACAGAAACTTCAATAACTGGCTTTCCGTTGAATCTATCCATATCAACGTTTTTGTCGCAAGCTACTATTATGGCATCTGCTTGTTCTATTTCTCTTGCTGTCAGAGCATTTTCCACACCTATTGCTCCATTTGTTTCTACTTTTATTTCACAACCCAATTCTTTAGCTGCAACTTTTAAGGCTTTTTCAGCCATAAAAGTATGTGCAATTCCTGTTGGACAACCTGTAACTGCTAATATCTTTTTACTCATAGATTATTCCACCCTCCTGATTTTAATTTCATTCATGTATTCTTCAACCTTTTTTAAATCCCCTATGGCGTTACTTTCAGCCACATTGGCTCCTGTTGCCGATGCTCTTTTTAGTGCATGTTCAATGTTTGCCTCATTGTTAACATCCTCAAGCCATATACTTAAAAATCCTGCTAATGCTGAGTCACCTGCACATGCTGAACTTAAAAGTTTTACCTTATGAGCACTTGCATAGTAGATATTTCTTCCATTATAAAAATAAGACCCTTTTTCCCCTAGAGTTAAGAAAATATTCTCTGCTCCTTGTTCATGTAAATATTTTAGAACATCTTTTATATCTTCTTCATCTCTAACAATAATCCCAAAAATATCTGCTATTTCTTCATCATTTGGTTTAATTAAAAATGGTTTATATTTTAATAGACATTTTAGTTTTGGTGAGCTAATGTCTAGTATTACCTTTATATTCTTTTTCTCACAAATCCTTAGTATCTCTTCATAATAAGATGTGTCTATTCCTGGTGGAAGACTTCCACTTATGGATAAATACTCAAGATCCTCAAAATTTTCTATCATTCGTAACATTTGTTCTTGCTTTTGCTTTTCAACAAAAGAACCTGAGTTAACAAACTTAAATTCTCCTTCACCATCATTAAGAAAAATATTTATTCTTGTTGTATCTTCTACTTCCACTGGGAAAATTTCTATCCCTTTCTTTCTTGTTTCATCAACAATATATTTTCCTGAGAAACCACCAAAGAATCCAAGTACTTTCGAATCTACTCCAAAATGTTTAAGTACAAAACTTACATTTAACCCCTTTCCATTTGGTGAATACACCACATCATGGGTTCTATTTACAATTTTTCTTTCTATTGAATTAGTACACATATTCATGTCTATGGCAGGATTTGTAGTTAAAGTATAAATCATTTATCTTTCCTCCCTTTATCTTATAAATCAATTATAAAAAAAAATAGAATGAAAATCTTTTCATAATATGAAAATAATTTCCACTCCCTTTATACTATTTTTCCAATTCTAAATTTGCAGCCATATAATCAATTATAATTCTAGACATCATAAATAGAGAAACTCTAGAGGATACTTCGAACTTTTTAATAGAAACGTGATTGTGCTTAAATCCTATTAAATTGTAGTGTGAATGTTCCAAAAGTGATGATGTTTCACTGCAACAGCACGTTATAACCTTAGCACCACATAAATTTGTATTCTTTGCAGATTCTATAAGCTCATAAGTCTCTCCATTCAATGAAAATATGAAAACTACCTCATCAGAACTTAAATTTTTAGTTTTTATTTGCATAATATTAGGATCATCTATGAAAATAGCATTGCATCCTAATAACTGAAGTTTTAAAGTAAATTCTTCCCCCACATATTCAGTAAGACCTCTCGCCAATACATATATTCTCTTGGCCTTTGCTAAACAATTTATAATATTTAATACATTCTTAACAGATATTCTATCTACAACTTGTCTAGCTTCTACGAAAGATTTGTTGATAATTTCACCCATATTTTGAATTTCATCATCATTATTTTTAGATGTAAGTCTATATCTAAGTTCATTGAAACCATTTACTCCACATTTTCTAATAGCTCTAGAAACAGTAGCAGGTGATGAATAAGTATCAAAAGCTATATCTACAATAGATAGCTGAGACATTCTTTCTTCATTATCATTTATAAATTTTATAATTTCACTCTCTGTCTTTGTAAGACTTTGCATTATTTCTTTATTTAATTCTATTAACATATGACTCCCCCTCTCATGATGAATATTTTTTATTATAACATATACTTCTTCAATATAAAAAATAGATGAAAATATAATTTATATTTTCATCTATTTCCACACATACTATTGAGATTTTATTTGTGTCCAAGCATCATCATATAATTTTAATACATCTGATGGTAAGTTTAAGAATGTTTCACATTTTTCTAAAACCTTATCACTTGGATATGCATTAGGGTCATTTTTAAGCTTATCACTTAATAACTCAAATGCTGCTTTATTTGGTGTAGAGTATTGGATATACTCAACATTTTGTGCTGCATTTTTTCCATCTAACATGAAGTTTATAAATTGTTCAGCTTCTTTTTGATTTTCTGCAGTTTTTGGTATACACATAGCATCTATCCATTGGTTTGTTCCTGTTTCAGGTATATAATACCCTAAATCTGGGTTTTCTTCCATCATTACAGATGCATCACCCGAATAATATATTCCCATAGCAGCATCTCCTGCCATTAATCTATCTTTTCCATCATCATTTACATAAGCTTGAATTAATGGTAATTGTTCTATTAATAAGTTTTTAGCTTCTTCTATTTCTTTTTTATCTTTAGTATTTATTGAGTACCCTAGCTTCATTAAAGCAATACCCATAGTATCTCTAACAGAGTCTAACATTTGAATTTGACCTTCATATTTTTTATTCCAAAGTATATCCCAGTTTTGTAAATCTTTTTCATCTACTTTAGTCTTGTTATACACTATACCAAATGTTCCCCATAAGTAAGGAATACTATATTTGTTGTTTTTATCATACTCAGTAGTTTTAAAATTATCCATCATATTTTTTTCATAATTTGGTATATTTGAATAATTTATTTCATTTAACATATCTTCTTCTTTTAATTTTTCTACCATATAATCTGATGGGAATATTAAATCATAATTACTACTTCCACTTTTAAGTTTTTGGTACATAGCTTCATTAGTATCATAAGTCTCATATACTACTTTTATTCCTGTTTCATCTTCAAATTTTGTTATAAGATCTTCATCTATATAATCTCCAACATTATATATATTTAAAACTTCATTTGATTTAGACCCTCCACATCCTACTAATATAGATGCAGTCATTACAAAAGTTAATACTAATGCAGATATTTTTTTAAATTTCATATTTTATCCTCCCTTATTCTTATACTAATTACTTGTCGCCTTTTTATTTTGTGTTATATTAGATAAAACTAATAATATAAGAACACTTATAAACATTATTGTAGATAATGCATTTATTTCTGGCGATATACCTCTTCTTGTCATTGAGTATACTTCTATTGCTAAGTTTGTTACACCGTTTCCTGTTGTAAAGAAACTTATAACAAAATCATCAATCGACATTGTGAATGCTATAATCATCCCTGATATTATACCTGGTTTTATTTGTGGTAATACTACTTTTCTAAGCGCATACCAAGGTGTTGCTCCTAAATCTAAGGCTGCTTCTTCAATATTTGCTGGTAATTGTTTTAATTTTGGTAAAACAGAAAGTATTACATAAGGTATATTGAAAACTATATGAGATAATAGCATTGTAGTAAATCCAAATTCCATATTAATAAATACAAATAATGACATTAATGCCACCCCTGTTACTATATCTGGATTTAATACTGGCAAATAGTTTATATTTAATAATAATCCTCTTACCTTACCTTGTCTCATCTTATGTATACCAATTGCTGTAATTGTTCCAACTATCGTGGCTATTATTGATGCTACTACTGCTACTAATAAAGTATAATATAGAGCATCCATTATTCTAGAATTATCCAATAATTTTTCATACCATTTTAATGAAAATCCACTCCATTTAGCCATGGATTTTGATTCATTAAATGAAAATACTCCTAGCGTTATTATTGGTAGATATAAAAATATATACACTAGAGTTAAATATATATTTGATGTGAATTTCTTTATAATAGTAATCCACCGCCTTCCTTCTCTGAATCGTCACTAAATCTATTCATTATTGCCATAGTAATTAAGATTACTATCATCATGAATAAAGATATAGCTGAGCCAAAATGCCAATCTCCAACTGACATAAATTGTTGTTCTATTAAGTTACCTATTAACATAAATTGACCACCACCTAGTAATTTAGAAATTACGAAGGTAGACACTGCTGGCATAAATACCATTGTTATTCCCGAAACTACTCCTGGCATACTAAGTGGAAATATAATTTTAGAAAACACTTGTCTTCCATTAGCACCTAGATCTTTGGCTGCATTTATTAAATCTTGATCCATTTTTGATAATACTGTATATATAGGTAATATCATAAATGGTAAGAAATTATAGACCATACCTAAAAGTACTGCTGCATCTGTATATAAAACATTAACTGAATTTAATCCTATTGCATTTAAAACTGTATTTAGTATTCCTTCTCTACCAAGAATTGCTGACCATGCATAAGTTCTAAGTAAAAAATTCATCCACATTGGTATTATAGCAAGCATTAATAAGATATTTTGTCTAGATGCTTTTGATTTAGATATTATATAGGCTGTGGGATATCCAACCAACAAACATAGTATTGTTGATATTACAGCCAGTCTTATTGATCTCCAAAATACTTTAAAATATAGTGGATTCATTAATTCCTTAAAGTTTTCTAAACTGAAAACATAAGCTCCACCTTCCATTTTTGTAAAACCAAAGAATACAATTAGAAATAAAGGAATTACTATGAATAATGCACTCCATAAAATATATGGAGATGTTATCTTTAAGCCTAACTTATCATTTCTCTTACTCATTTGACTCATCATCCCCTATTTTCTTCATGATATGTATATCTTCTGGATATATATCCATACCTAATTCACTTCCAACTTCTGCTGACTTAGTATTATGAAGTAACCATGTTAACCCACATGATTCAACTGTCATTTCATAGTGAACACCTTTGAACACACAAGAAGTAACTTCACCTTTTAACATTCCTTCTTCTGGTTTCACCATTTTTATATCTTCTGGTCTTATTACTATTTCTATAGCTTCATCTTTTTCAAATCCTTTATCCACACAGTCAAAGTTTCTTCCACAGAATTCAACTAAGAAATCTTCATGCATTATACCGTCCATTATGTTACTTTCACCTATAAATCTAGCAACAAAAGCATTTTCTGGCTCATTATATATATCTTCTGGAGTTCCCATTTGTTGTATTTTACCTTTATTCATAACAACTATAGTATCTGACATTGATAATGCTTCCTCTTGGTCATGAGTAACAAATATAAATGTTATCCCTAATTGTTGTTGTATATTTTTAAGTTCCCTTTGCATTTCTTGTCTTAATTTTAAATCTAATGCTCCTAAAGGTTCATCTAATAAAAGAACTTTTGGCTCATTTACT
>OKWN01000582.1_pt1 | contig 14429 bp, 13 predicted proteins | sample 1607151 | NCBI WGS metagenome assembly OKWN01 (sample SAMN07501046, study PRJEB24779) | human gut metagenome | isolation source: stool | host: human infant | place: USA: Pittsburgh, PA | reverse complement strand
TATGATAGAGAAACTTTAAAAGGAGAATATTTAAGGGATTTAGATAAAGGGCTAACTATAGACGTACCTAAACATTATTTTGAAAATGATGATGATAAAACTACTCCTTTAGTAACTTGGAGAGAAAGTGCCAATATAGTATTTGGAAATTGGTTAAATTATTGTGTATATCAAAATACACCATATAATATTGATGAAATAAATTAACTTTTCATATATGATTATAAAAAAGTGTAGATTTTTCTACACTTTTTTATTTGTAAGTATTTTATTTTTATTTGTAACATCAAGAGTAAACTATATTTTGAAGATGAAATTACTGATAGTCTATCCTAGTAAATAATAATATTATTATTCATATCCTAATAATGCAACATTATAAGAAGATAGAAGTTCATTAATACGAAGTATATTTAAATTTTTATTTATCCCAAATATTATAACGCTGTCTCTCATAATTTTGGGATAAAGCTCACCACAATTACCTATTTTTAGAGCCTTATTTGTTTCAGCTAAAGTAAAGTCACCGCCTATGCAGAGTTGTAAAATTTTATCTCGGCTAGGTTTTTTATCTCCTCTCAGAATTTCATAACCATAAGTTCTATCTAAATCAGCATTTTTAATAACAGTGCTTTTACTTAAATTTTTTTCTCTAAATACTTCTTCAAAGTATTCGCAAAGTCTTATATTTTTAGAATTATCTAAAGTATTTGATATAAAATCATCCAAATTAGATTCATCATCTATATTATTTAATAAGCTCATAAGCTTTACAGTTTCTAGATTTTCCATATATATTTCACCTCTCCTTGTAATATGATATAATTTTAAGGTTACAAAATCAATAAGATGAGGTGCAAAATTGAATATAAATACAGAATTTAAATTATCTTTATATGAAGAGCTAAAATCCATTCACAAAAGTAGAAAAGTTGAAATTTTTTTAGTACAAAATATGCAGGATGAAAAAATTTATATTAAAAAAGAAATAAAAGAATATACAAAAGAAATATATGAAAGCATAAAGAATATAAATTCTAAAAATATACCTAAAATTTATGAAATATTAGAAAATGAAGATAAACTTATAATTATTGAAGAATTTATAAATGGAGACACTTTACAAACAATTTTAGAAAAAGAAAATAAGTTAAAAGAGTCAGAGGTAATTAAATATATGATTTCCTTATGTGACGTTTTAAATGAAATTCATAGTTTAAATCCACCTATAATTCACAGGGATATCAAACCAGCAAATATAATTATAAGTAACGATAACGTACTAAAATTAATAGATTTTGATATATCAAGAACCTACAAAGAAGGTGAAAGCTTAGATACCACACTTTTAGGCACAAAAGGATATGCGTCTCCAGAACAGTTTGGATTTGATCAAACAGACTGTAGAAGTGATATATATGCTATGGGTGTAATGATGAATGTTTTAACCACAGGAAAACATATAAAAGAAGAGTTGAATAATACTTTGTTAAAAGACATAATAAAAAAATGTACTCATATTTCTGCAGAAAAAAGATATGATAATGTTCTTGATTTAAAAGTAGAATTGAAAAATAAATTATACAATGAAAAGAAAATTGAAGACCAAAATAAAATAAATACTAAATATTACACTAAAAAAGAAAAACTAAAACATTTGAATAATAATTCTAAAACATTACCAGGTTTTAGATCTAAATACTTTATCTATATGATATGTGCTACTTTTTGGTATTTATTTTTAATAATGGGATTATTTATTGCTAAAAGTTTCAAGGAGTTTTTAGGTAATGTAACACTTGTTGTGATGCTGCTATCTATTTACTTTATATTTACTAATTATCTAAATATAAAAAATAAACTACCTTTATTAAAAAGTGAAAGAATTTTAATAAGGGTAGTAGGTTATTGGATTTATAGTACAGGTATATTATTGATTGGAGGAGGATTACTAACTTTAACTATGAATTAAAAAAATTTCATTTGTATGCTGACAGCATACCAATAACCATAAGTAGATTTATATAATTAATTTATGACTAGAGAATTACTTATGGAGGTAAAAAATGAAAAAAATATTAGTAGGTATTATTATAGGATTTGTAGTTGTTGTTGGAGGTTGCGCAGCATTAGTTGGAGCAGGAGTATCTAGTGTAGATAATGCAATAAAAGAAGTAGAACAAGAAACAGTAGAAAATGATAATAAAGTACAAGAAATGGCTAAAAATATAAAATGGGAAGTAAAAAGAGGAGGTTATAGTACGAAGATAGTTGGTATTTTTGAAAATACTAGTAATGAGGTTTTAGACTATGTTGAATTTGAATATAAACTAATGGATTCAGATGGAACAGTTATAGAAAAGTCATTTACTAATGAGACAGAAATAGCTCCAGGTGAGAAGAGAAAAATTGAAATCTTCTGTTCGGAAGGTGATTTTGAGAAATATGATATTAAAGCAAAATCAAGTGTTTTATAAATAATTAATAAGATAGGTTTATAAATAGGGTATTTAAATAATATAGATTAAGTGTGCATTTTGAGGTAAAATGCACACTTTTTAATTGTAAGGAATTATATGTTATCTGTTTTGTGGATAACATATAATTTTCAGCTTTGCTACTTGAGAAACGGACGAAGCCGTTGGCGACGACACGTCGCTCAGGCGAAGGGAATTTTTTATTTGCAAAATTGCAAAATAGAATTTTATTTTGCAATTTTGGTAAAACATTATTTCAATCATAAAGAATAACCATGCTATGTATTTTTGCAAAACTGCAAAATTATAGGTATTATTTATAAATAGAATGGCTGTATAGGTGGATTTTATAACTTATATATTTTGGCATAAGTATTGCTTGTATAAAAGTAAACAAATTATTTTGCAATTATAGAATAAATCAATCAATAAAACTTATGCAAGGGGGTTGCTTCATGAAGTTAGAATTAGGAAAGATATTTATTAATGATATTCAATTTGCACAGAAGACAGAAGTTATAGACTCAGTATTATATGTTTATAAGAGAGAAGTAGAAGAGATAGTGTTAAGTGATGATAGAATAAAAAGTGTAAATGTGGATATAGCTAGACCGGGAGAATCTGTTAGAATAGCTCCTGTTAAGGATGTAATTGAGCCTAGGGTAAAAGTTTTTGGGGAAGGAAGTATATTCCCTGGAATTTTGAACAAGGTGAAAACAGTTGGTAGTGGAAGAACTAATGCGTTAAAAGGTGCTTGTGTTGTTACAGGAGGAAATATTGTAGCCTTTCAAGAAGGAATTATTGACATGAGCGGACCAATAGCACAATATACACCTTTTTCAATGACGAATAATTTATGCATAATGATGGAACCGAAGGATAATTTAGAAGCACATTCATATGAGCAAGCAGCTAGAATGGCTGGTTTAAGAGTAGCTACTTACTTAGGTGAAGTAGGAAGAGATGTAGAACCTGATGAAGTTATAGTTTATGAAACTAAACCTATAAGAGAACAAATAAAAGAGTATCCTAATTTACCAACAGTGGCTTATGTTCATATGTTACAATCACAAGGTTTACTCCATGACACATATTATTATGGTGTAGATGCAAAACAAATAGTACCAAATTTAATGTATCCTACAGAAATAATGGATGGAGCTATTATTTCAGGAAACTGTGTTGCACCTTGTGATAAGGTTACAACTTATCATCATTTAAACAATCCTGTAATTGAGGATTTATATAAAAGACATGGAAAGGATTTAAATTTTGTAGGTGTTATTTTAACTAATGAAAATGTATTTTTGATGGATAAAGAAAGAAGTTCTGATATGGTAGCAAAACTAGTAGAGTACTTAGGAATTGATGGAGTTATTATTACTGAAGAAGGTTATGGAAATCCAGACACAGATTTAATGATGAATTGTAAAAAATGTACTGATGTAGGTGCAGATGTGGTACTCATTACAGATGAATTTCCAGGAAGAGATGGTAAGAGTCAATCTGTAGCAGATGCTACTAAAGAAGCTGATGCAGTTGTTTCTTGTGGTCAAGGTAATTTAGTTGTTCATTTTCCTGCAATGGATAAGATAATTGGAACTCTTGAATATGTGGAAATGATGATAGGCGGATACAAAGGTTGTTTAAATGAAGATGGAAGTATGGATGCAGAACTTCAAATAATAATAGCATCAACTATAGCTAATGGATATAATCATTTAACTGCTAAATGGTATTAAAAAGAAGGAGGGAAGATTATGAGTAAAATAAGAGTAGTTCATTATATAAACAATTTCTTTGCTGGAGTAGGGGGAGAAGAAAAAGCAAATATACCCCCTGAAAAAAGAAGCGGAGTTGTAGGACCTGGTATGGCAATTCAAAAAGCTTTTGATGAAGAAGCTGAAATAGTATCAACTGTAATATGTGGAGATACTTATTTTGGAGAACATATGGAAGATGCTACAAAAGAGCTTTTAAAAATGATAAAAGATGAAAATCCAGATTTATTTATAGCAGGACCAGCATTTAATGCTGGAAGATACGGTGTTGCTTGTGGTGCAATTTGTAAAACTGTAGAAGAAGAGTTAAACATACCTGTAATTACAGGTATGTACAAAGAGAATCCAGGAGTAGATATGTTTAAATTAGATTTAAATATTATATCTACTGGAAATTCAGCAGCAACACTTAGAAAATCTGTACCAGGTTTTGCTAAGTTAGCTTTAAAATTAGCTAAAAAAGAAGAGATAGGCTCACCAGAAGAAGAAGGATATATTCAAAGAGGAATAAGAAAAAATTATTTCCATGAATTAAGAGGATCTGAAAGAGCTGTTGATATGTTAGTAAAAAAAATGAATAAAAATCAATTTGAAACAGAATATCCAATGCCCAATTTTGATAGAGTAGTGCCAGCAAATCCTATAAAAGATATGTCAAAAGCTAAAATAGCTTTAGTAACTTCTGGAGGTATAGTTCCTACAGATAATCCAGATAAAATTGAATCTTCTAGTGCAACTAAGTTTGGGACATATGACTTATCAGGTATGGACTTTATGAGTAAAGATAAATTTACTACAATACATGGTGGTTATGATAGATCTTTTGTACTTGAGAATCCTAACTTGGTAGTTCCTTTAGATGTAATAAGAGAGTTAGAAAAAGAAGGTGTAGTTGGAGACGTATCAAATTATTTTATGGCTACAACAGGAACAGGAACAAGTGTAGGTAATGCTAAGAGATTTGGTGAAGAAATTGGTAAAAAATTAATAGATGATAAAGTAGATTGTGTAATTCTAACTTCTACGTGAGGTACTTGTACTCGTTGCGGTGCAACGATGGTAAAAGAAATAGAAAGATACGGTATACCAGTAGTTCATATTTGTACTGTAGTTCCTATTTCTTTAACAATAGGTGCAAATAGAATAGTACCAGCTATTGGAATACCGCATCCTCTTGGAAATCCAGACTTAGATAAAGAAGGAAGTAAAAAAATAAGAAAAGAATTAGTTTTAAGGGCTTTAAAAGCATTGCAAACAGAAGTAAATGATCAAACTGTATTTGAATAAAAACTTTTTAATATTATATAAGAATTTATAAGGGAGATGCTTTGATGAGTATACTGGAAAATAAAAAAGTTATTATTATTGGAGATAGAGATGGTATTCCAGGTCCTGCTATAGAAGAGTGCGTAAAAACAGCTGGAGGAGAAGTTGTCTTTTCTTCAACAGAATGTTTTGTTTGAACAGCTGCTGGAGCAATGGACTTGGAAAATCAAAAAAGAGTAAAGGAATTTGCAGTAGAATTTGGTTGTGGAAATGTTGTGGTTATTTTAGGTGCATCAGAAGGTGAGGCAGCAGGTCTTGCTGCAGAAACAGTTACTGCAGGAGATCCAACATTTGCTGGTCCATTGACAGGAGTCCAGTTAGGACTTCAAGTATATCATGCTTGTGAACCTCAAGTAAAAGAAGAGTTTGATAGCAATGTATATGAAGAGCAAATAGGTATGATGGAAATGGTATTAGATGTTGATGATATAATTAAAGAAATGATCTCAATAAGAGATGAATTTTGTAAATATTAAAATCATATAAATTTGGAAATAAGGGGAGAAGATTAACTATTTTCTCCCTTTATTTTTATGATTAAAATATTTTAATTTTGTAAAGTGAGGATTTCTGCTGATTTAGATATAGCTGAAAGTAACATATTTAATTGAAGGAAATCATACCTGTAAATAGAATATTAGTCATAAAGAAGATAAAAATATGTAAATTTAAGGAGAAAAATCCTAAAAAGGGGTGGAAATCTTGTTAACAAGTTTTTATAAAAAAGCTCTAGATTCATCTTTTGACGGAATTCTAATCACAGATGGAAGTGGTAAAATAATCTATGTAAACTCCCAGTATGAAAAAATTACAGGGTTAGAAAGGAAAGATATTATAGATAAAAATCTATCGGCGCTTTTAAAAGATGGAACTATAAATAAAGCCATATCGTTGGATGTTTTGAAGATGGGGAAATCAGTTTCCACTACACATAAATATGTAACAGGTAAATCTGCATTTAGTTCAGCACAACCTATTTTTGATAATGATCACAATATCATAGGTGTTATTAATAATACTAGAAATATTGAAGAGCTATTAAAACTTAAATCGGAAATTAAACAGCACGTTGCCAATCAAGAAAAGGTTAATCAAGAAATGACGAGCTTAAAAAAAATAATTAATAAAAATGAAGAATTTATATTTGAAAGTAAAGCAATGAAAGAAACTGCTATATTGGCTAGTAAAGTTGCGGATTTCGATTCAACAGTTATGATATATGGTGAATCAGGTACAGGTAAGGAAGTACTTAGCAAATATATTCATGGATTAAGTAGAAGAAAAAATGATATTTTTATTAAGGTGAATTGTGCGGCTATACCAAAGGAGTTGTTTGAATCAGAACTTTTTGGATATGAAAAAGGAGCTTTTACAGGAGCATTACCAAATGGAAAAATAGGATTTTTTGAACTTGCAAATGGAGGAACATTATTTTTAGATGAGATAGGAGAACTACAGTTATCTGTACAATCAAAACTATTACGTGCAATTCAAGAAAAAGAAATTACAAGAGTAGGAGGTAAAGAGCGTATAAAGCTTGATATTAGAGTTATTGCAGCTACTAATAGAAACTTGGAGGAAGACGTAAAATCTGGTAATTTCAGAGAGGATCTTTTTTTTAGACTTAATGTTTTTCCAATTACAATACCGCCCCTTAGAGAGAGGGCAGATGACATAATTGTATTTATTAATTTCTTTGTAAAAAAACTTAATAATAAATATAAAGTAAATAAGACTATATCAAAAGAAGCTATGGGTTACCTTATAAAATATAATTATCCAGGAAATGTTAGAGAACTTGAAAATATAGTAGAGTACTTATTTATAGTAAGCGAAAGAAACATAGAAGTAGATTCAATTCCAGGAAAAATTTTATCACAAATAATGATTTCTGAGTATAAAAGTGATGATAAAAAAGAAAAGTTAAATTATCTTTTAAGTTTATATGAAAAAATAATTATTGAAGATACTATTAAAAAATATCATACTTTAGAACAGGCATCAGAGGTATTGGGAATACATTACTCAACGCTATCAAGGAAAATGAATAAATACAATTTAAAATTTACATATTAAAATAAATTTATTAGTGAACTAAAAATAATTTTAAGATAAATATATTCTTTATTTGTAAAAATGCAAAAAACTAATATATTTTGCATTTTTAATAAAGACTGTATATAAGACATGTTTAATAAATTTGAAGGTATATTTTTGCAAAAGTGCAAATACTTTGTTAATTGTTGGATAAGAAATGGCCGTATAACTGAATTTTTAGATGACTTGGTTTTGGCATGAACTTTGCTATATATAAAGGCAAAGGGAAGAGTCCCTTAATAAATAACAAAAATTTTGAAGGGAGATTTAATTATGGCAGAAAATAAAGATTACAAATTTGTTGACCAATATAAATTTGACGAGGAATTATTAAGAAAGGCATTTGCAGAAGCTAGAGAGATTTACAAAGAAAGAGGATTCATGAGAAAAATGGGGTATGGTAAAGCTCCAGCTATAACAACTGTAGATATGGCTAAAGCTTGGATGAGTGAAGGTCATCCATTTACATGTGATCACTCTGAAGAAGTTTGTGCAGAAGCTCTAAAAGTTTTAGAAGCTGGAAGAAAAGCTGGAGTACCTATATTCCATACAACAACTGGATATGTTGGAGAAAGACAATGGGATTTACCAAGATGGGATGAAAAAATACCTATGAGTGCTCTTGATATAAATACTGATTGGCTAGAAATAGATCCTAAATTAAAACCAAGACCTGAAGAACCAGTTATTCATAAAAAATATGCATCTAATTTCTTTGGAACTCATTTAGCTCAAACACTTAACTATTTAGGTGTAGATACTCTTATAGTAATGGGAGCTACTTCTTGTGCATGTGTTAGACATACAGTAATGGATTCGACTGGGTACGGATTTAAAACTATAGTACCAAGAGGAACAGTTGGAGATAGAGTTCCTGGTGTTATAGAGTGGAACTTATTTGATATGGAAGCTAAATTCTGTGATGTTGTTTCTGTTGAAGAAGTTGTCAAGTATTTAGAAGGAATAGATTCAAGTGTTTATAGAACTCCAGAAAGAAAATTGGATAATAAATAATATTCAAATATAAAACGTACTTAAAATTTTATAAAAAGTATTTACTTAATAGAAATAGGGAGCACATCACATCTAGTGCTCCCTATTTTTAAAAGGAGGATATTTATGGGGATAATTATTAAAAATGGTACAATATTGTCTGCTAATGATGAATTTATTGGAGATATACTTATTGAAGGAGAGAAAATTATTCAAATAGGAGTAAATCTATGTGAAGATGGACATGAAATTATAGATGCTACTGGAAAATATGTATTTCCAGGTGGAGTAGATGAACATGTGCATATGGGATCCTTTGCCACACTTTCATTCGAAACGTCTCATGCAGCTTTAGTTGGAGGAACTACTACAATTGTTGATTTTGCACCTCAAATAAAGGGAAAAGGTATAATAGAATCTGTTAAAATACAAGATGAAGAATTTGCAAAAGACAAATCATCATCTGACTATTCATTCCATGGTATGGTTATGGATACTAGTGAAAGTTTACTTGATGAAATACCTAAAATGGTTGATGCGGGAATTACTACCCTTAAGTTTTTTATGGCGTATAAATACACACCTTTTATGGTTCCAGATGACCTTATATTTAAAGGAATGCAACTTGCAAAAAAATATGGAATTACAATAATGGTTCATGCAGAAAATGGAGATATGGTATACACTCTTCAAAATCAATTGATTGCAGAAGGCAAAACTGAGCCTGTATATCATGCATATTCTAGACCTCCTATTGTGGAAGATGAAGCTACACAAAGAGCTATTTATTTAGCAGAACTTGCTGGATGTCCTTTATTTGTTGTTCATGTTTCTTCAAAAGGAGCAATGGAACATATAAAAGCAGCTCATGAAAGAGGTTTGCCTATATATGGTGAGACATGTACTCATTATCTTACATTAAATCAATCTTTCTTAGAAAAACCAAATTTTGAAGGTGCAAAATATGTTTGCTCACCAGCTCTTAGAACAGATGAACATCTAGAGGCAATGTGGGATGGAATAAAAAATAATTATTTATTATCGGTAGGATCAGATCATGCAGCGGTTTCAGGAGGGTTTGAAAAGAAAAAAGATGGATTTAATAATTTTGCTAAAATTCCTAATGGTTGTCCAAGTGTTCAAGATAGATTGGCTATGATTTGGACTCAAGGTGTAGAAAAAGGAAAAATTTCAAGACAAAGATTTGTAGAAATATTCTCAACTACACCGGCTAAAATAGTAGGATTATACCCTCAAAAAGGAGTGATACTTCCAGGTTCAGATGCAGATATAGTAATATATGATCCTTCATATGAAGGTATTATTACACATGCAGATAGTTATGAAGGAACTGATTATGCAGCATTTGAAGGATTTGAAAGAAAAGGTATAGCAGATAAAGTATTTTTACGAGGAAAGATTGTTGCTGAAAGAGGAAAATTTGTTGGCGAAAAAGGTAAAGGACAATATATTAAACCAAAAGCATACGCGCTTTGTTATGACGGATTTGAAAAATAGAAAGTGTTGAAAATTCATATGCTTACTTTTTAAATTATATTAAAGCCCACAGTGTTTTAAAGAATAAAAAGAAACTGTATTCAAAATAAGTTTGAATACAGCTTCTTTAGTTATTAATTATTATAGATACTTTCATCTAAAGCACCTTCTGATTTTGCAACATATACTGATGTTGCAGCATCACCAACCACATTAAGTGAAGTAACTAGCATTTCAACTGGACGGTTGATTGCAAGAATTAATGAATAGGCAAGTATTGCCGCATCATTTTGATATCCCATACTAGTTAATACAGTAAATAATATAATAGCACCAGCACCAGGAGCAGCAGGAGTTCCAACTGAAGCTATTAAGGCTAATAGTGATATTAAAGCTATGTTAACTATAGTTACATCATATCCAGCACTAGAAGCTATAAATATTGCAGCGATTACTTGCATTATAGCAGTACCATTCATATTTATTGTCATTCCTAAAGGTAAAGTGAAAGAGGCAATGTCTTTAGATACACCTAATTCCTCAGTTACAGTTTTTGTATTTAAAGGTAAAGTAGCTGCAGATGATGATGTTGAAAATCCAAATAAAGCTACTTTAGATATTTTCTTTACAAATATTATAGGATTTAATCTTGTTGATAACATTATAAATAATCCATAACCAACAGTTAAGAATATTAATAATGCAATAGTAGTAGTTAAAACATATACAAGAGCTGGTTTTAAGTGATCAATACCGTATATTGCAAAAGTTCTTGTAATAAGTACAAAAATTGCAACCGGTCCAAATTTAGTTATTACAAAAGTTAAGAAAGTAGTTATTATCTTATTAATATCTTGTAATAATTTTTTTAATACTTGGATTTCATTGCCTAAAGTATTGATGCATAGACCACAAACTGCTGCTAAAAACACAACAGATAAAACTCTTCCATTATCAGTAAATACATTTGTAATGTTATTAGGTATTGCTTGAACAAATACAAGTAATGGGTTACTTCCAGTAGTACCTTCACTAGAAGCTATGTTAGTTATATTTACATTAAATAATCCTAATTTATGAGCTACAAGTCCAAATATGCCGGCAAGAATTAATGCAAATAATGAAGTTATTAAAAAACCTAATATTGTTTTATATGAAATACGACCTAACTTTCTAGTATCGCTAATATGACATATAGCAAGAGTTATAGATGTAAACACCATAGGTATAATAACTAACTGTAATGAATTTATAAATAGTTGTCCTATTATATAAAACAGTCCTACAGAATTGGCTCCATTTGGCGAACTTATATCTTGGAATAATAAATTATTAATTATAGTCCAAGTATTTGCATTTCCATTTGAAATTAAATTTTCTCTTAAAAAGATAAATAATGTTCCTAAAGTTAATCCTAATATTAAAGAGATAACCATTTTAATAGCTAAATTATTAGCATTATTTTTTGTTGTTTTTATGTTCATAGTATCCTCCAAGTTTTTAGTTTAGGACACCAAAAAACTTAATATCAAAAAACATTAAGGCAAAATACTGTAATAATATATAAGTACATTTCCTTATTAGTCTCACGGGACTATCTTAAAGGTATCCTATTGATTCAATATAATAATTTATAAAGAAAATATTGTCAATATTTGTAGTAAAAATAATTTTTATACGAGTAGAAAAGTACTATTCAATTATAAAATTGAATATGCTTAAGTTAATGTCTATGTTAATATTTCTAATAATAGGAGGAGTGTGTATTATTAAATTAAATAAAAGGTTGTTATTAAATGCTTTTTACTTGTTTTTCTATGGGGCTTTAATTGTTGCAAAATCTATACTCATAGACAGGATTCAAGTAGTAATATTTGAGCAATTGTTTTTGATTTAGTTACCTATAGTTTGAATTTTGTATATAGAGTAGATAAATAAGTTAGCTTATTTTCTAAAGAAGTTAATAGTTAAGGATTAACAATATAAAGAATAAATGTAATTTAAGAAAAGGTATTGAAAAATATTGTCGAAATCTGTATAATTAATAAAAAATAAAGAAAAATATTCGTATATAATGGTAATATGGTCCATAAGTTTCTACGAACTCACCGTAAATGAGATCACTATGAATAGTTACAGAATCTTAAGGATTAAATTCTATAAAGATATATGTTCTATTCATTAGAATGTATATCTTTTTTTTAGGTCGCTGGCGACATGTAGATCAGAGAAAACGAAATTTTTTAGTAATGTTAATATATCTTTAGGAGGAAATATGGAAGCACAAAGACAGCATGAAATGGAAAGAGGAGAAAACAGTTCGACATCAATTTTAGATAAAATATTTAAATATAGCGAACGTGGTTCAAACATAAAAACAGAAGTAATCGGTGGTATTACAACATTTTTAACAATGGCATATATTGTATTTGTTAACCCAGCCATATTAGCAGATGCGGGGATGGACAAAGCAGCACTTATAACAGTTACTATTTTAGCTACTGCCATTGGTACGTTAATATTCGCATTTTTAGGAAATGCACCTTTCGCACTTGCACCAGGTATGGGGTTAAATGCATTCTTTACTTATTCTTTAGTTTTAGGTCAAGGTGTATCTTGGCAACAAGCTTTAGGTGTGGTATTCATCTCGGGAATGATTTTCTTTATTTTAGCAGTAACAGGAGTTCGTAAATATATAGCAGAGGCAATACCTAAGGAACTTAGTATAGCTTCAGCAGCAGGGATAGGTTTATTTCTATCATTTGTAGGATTAAAAAGTATGGGTGTAATAGTTGCTGACCAATCAACACTTGTAGCTTTAGGAGAATTTACACCAACAGTTTTAATATCTTTACTTGGGCTTGCTTTAATGTTCGTATTTGAAGTAAAAAAAGTAAGGGGTGGTATTTTAATAAGTATAGTAATAACAACAATTATATCAATAGTTACAGGATATGTTGAATTACCAACTGCAATTATATCAGCTCCACCAAGTATAGAGCCAGTAGCATTTAAATTAGATATATTAGGAGCGCTTAAGTTCGCCTTAATAGGGCCAATATTCTCATTTATGTTCATAGATATGTTTGACTCATTAGCATTTTTAATAAGTTGTTGTAAACAAATGGGACTTGAAGATAAAGACGGAAATATAAACGGTCTGTCTAGAATGTTATATGCGGATGTTACTTCGACATTAATAGGTTCATTGCTTGGAACAAGTACAGTTACTACATTTGGAGAATCGGCAGCAGGTATAGCAGCAGGAGCAAGGACAGGACTTGCATCAGTAGTTACTGCCATATTATTTTTAGTAACATTATTATTTACTCCACTTTTAGGAGCTGTTCCTTCATACGCAGCAGCACCAGCATTAGTAATGGTAGGGGTATTTATGTTTACAAGTATAAAACAAGTAAACTTTGATGATAGTAAAATAGCTGTATCAGCATTTATAACAATATTATTAATGCCTTTGACTTACAGCATATCTATAGGTTTATGTTTTGGATTTATTTCTTATATATTAATGCATGTTGTTTCAAAAGAGGCTCATAAAGTAAGTTTAACACTTTGGATAATAGGAATTTTATCAGTAATAAATTTGGCACTTAATTAGAATGTTTAAGGGAGATATAAAATGAAACAATTATTTATAAAAAATTGCTTTTTAATAACAATGAATGAAGAAAGAGAAGTATATGAAAATGGTAGTATACTTATAGAAGAGAACATAATAAAAGCTGTAGGTCATGTGGATGAAAGTTTAATAAATGAAGGTGCTGAAATTTACGATGCAAAGGGCAAAATATTAATGCCAGGTTTCGTAAATACTCATGTGCATTTATCTCAACAATTAGGTAGAGGTATAGCAGATGATGTAAATCTTCTTACATGGCTAAGAGATAGAGTTTGGCCTTATGAAAGCAGTTTTAATTATGAGGATTCACTAATTTCATCTATAGCATGTTGTATAGAGTTAATAAAATCTGGTGTTACTACATTCTTAGAATCAGGAGGTCAATATGTTGATGCTATGGTAGAAGCAGTAGATAAAACAGGTATTAGAGCTTGCCTTGCAAAATCAGTAATGGACAATGGTGAAGGATTACCAGAAGCTTGGAATAAAACTTGTGAAGAAGAGCTAAATACTCAAATAGAGCTATTTGAAAAATATAATAATTCTTGTGATGAAAGAGTTAAAATATGGTTTGGTTTAAGAACAATATTTAATAACTCTGATGAATTAATAGTAAAA
>OKWN01000580.1_pt1 | contig 14480 bp, 9 predicted proteins | sample 1607151 | NCBI WGS metagenome assembly OKWN01 (sample SAMN07501046, study PRJEB24779) | human gut metagenome | isolation source: stool | host: human infant | place: USA: Pittsburgh, PA | reverse complement strand
CATTTTCTTTCATTTTCTGTCACTAACTCCTTAACTTTAAATAAATTTGCAAGAAAGAAGGCTTTATGGTAGACTAAGTTAGTAAACAATGGAAGATTACTCAAGAGGCTTAAGAGGCCGTGTTGGAAACGCGGTAGGCGTGTAAAAGCGTGCGTGGGTTCGAATCCCATGTCTTCCGTTGTTGAGACATCATTGTGTAGCAGTGGTGTTTTTTTGTACAAAAAAGAGTCCCAAAAATAGACAAGTGAGGGAGGAGAAAAAGTGATTGCACAGCTAGATACCAAATCAGTCTATACTTTTATGGAAAGCCTTGTGACCATAAAAGATTATGTCCACGTGGCTAAAAGCATGGGGTATGGCGCTTTGGGAATCATGGATGTAGATAATTTGTATGGTGCCTATGAATTTATCGAAGCCTGTCAGGCCCAAAAGCTCAGCCCCTTGGTCGGTTTAGAAATTGGACTAGAGGTAGACAATGTAACAATTTCGTTTCGAATGATCGCCCTGTCAACGAAGGGCTACCAGAATCTGATGAAGATGTCGACCGTCAAAATGATGGGGAAGAGCAATTGGGAGGATGTGAAGCACCTAACAGAAGGAGTAGCAGTCATTGTCCCTGCGCCTTTTGCTAGTGGAGACTTGCCGCCTGGTCTAGATTACTTCATCGGAGTTTTTGCGGATACGCCGGTCCAAGAGTTTAGCCACCCTGTGCTCCCTCTTCATACCGTTCGATTTTTTGAGGCTGGGGATGTGGAAGCCATGCAGATGCTGGCAGCCATCAAGGACAATCAAAGCTTGACAGAAACAGGGCCAATTGATCCGACAACAGTCCTAAAAACTCCTCAGGATTTAAAGAATGATTTTGCAGAGCGATTTCCGCAAGCTATCACAAATCTGGAAAACCTTGTCCAAGGGATTCAATATGATATTGACACCCAGTTGAAATTGCCTCGCTTCAATCCCCAGAAACCAGCTGTTGAGGAACTAAGAGAATTAGCCCAAGCGGGTCTCCTTCGAAAGAACTTGACCAGTCCGGTCTATCAAGAACGTCTGGAGCATGAATTAGACATTATTCACCAAATGGGCTTTGATGATTATTTCTTGATTGTCTGGGACCTTCTTCGTTTCGGACGGAGTCAAGGCTATTATATGGGAATGGGACGTGGGTCTGCTGTAGGCTCACTGGTAGCCTATTCCCTAGGGATTACAGGGATTGATCCTGTGGAGAAGAACCTCCTCTTTGAGCGCTTTTTAAATGTGGAGCGCTACACCATGCCGGATATTGATATTGATATTCCTGATATCTATCGTCCAGAATTTATCCGCTATGTGCGAGACCGTTACGGGAGTTACCATGCAGCTCAGATCGTGACCTTTTCAACCTTTGGGGCCAAACAAGCCATTCGAGATGTCTTCAAACGTTTTGGGGTACCTGAGTATGAATTGACCTCCATTACCAAGCGGATTGGCTTTAGGGATACACTGACGACAGCTTATGAACAGAATCTAGCTTTTCGACAAGTGATTCATAGCCGAGCAGAATTTGAGCGTGGCTTTGAAATTGCTAAAAGAATTGAAGGCCAACCAAGGCAGACATCTATCCACGCGGCTGGGGTTGTGATGAGTGACCAGGATTTGACGGATCACATTCCTCTCAAGTACGGAGAAGACATGTTTGTCACCCAGTACGATGCTCATGCGGTTGAAGCCAATGGTCTGTTGAAGATGGACTTTTTGGGTCTGCGAAATTTAACCTTTGTTCAGAAAATGAAGGAAGCGGTCTATGAAAAGTACCAAGAAGAGATCGTGATTGAAGCCATTGATTTAGAAGATCCAGAAACCTTGGCCTTGTTTGCTGCTGGGGATACCAAGGGGATTTTCCAATTTGAACAGGCTGGAGCCATTCGCCTCTTGAGACGAGTGAGACCCAATCATTTCGAAGAAGTAGTAGCGACCACCTCTCTCAATCGTCCAGGGGCTAGTGATTACATTGATAATTTCGTCAAAAGAAAGCACGGCCAAGAAAAAGTTGACATTCTGGATCCAGCTATTGAAGAAATCTTACGGCCCACATATGGGATCATGCTCTACCAAGAGCAGGTCATGCAGGTTGCCCAGCGTTTTGCAGGCTTTAGTCTAGGGAAAGCCGATATTTTACGTCGGGCTATGGGCAAAAAAAATGCAGCTGAAATGCATCAGATGGAAGACGATTTTGTCGCAGGTGCTCTTAAACTTGGGCATACGGAAGAAAAAGCTAAAGAGGTCTTTGCAATCATGGAAAAATTCGCAGGCTATGGGTTTAACCGTTCCCATGCCTATGCCTATTCTGCCTTGGCCTTTCAGATGGCCTATTTCAAGGTCCATTATCCAGATGTTTTCTTTGATGTCATGCTCAATTATTCGAGTAGCGATTATCTGACAGATGCTCTCCAGTTTGATTTTAAAGTCGCGCCATTATCCATCAACACCATCCCTTACAGAGATAAGTTCCAGGATCGAAAAATTTACTTGGGAATGAAAAATATCAAGGGACTCCCAAGAGATTTCGCGTATTGGATCATTGATAATCGTCCCTTTGAAAGTGTCGAAGATTTTATTTTACGCCTCCCCAATCAGTATCATAAATTACCTCTGTTAACACCTTTAGTGGAGCTTGGATTGTTTGATATTTTTGAAAAAAATAGGCGCAAGGTGCTTCACAATTTGCCGAATTTGTTTGTCTTTGCCGATGAGCTAGGTAGTTTATTTGCAGATTCTAACTATTCCTGGACAGAAGCAGAAGACTTTAGCCAGGCTGAAAAATATGAGAAGGAAGAGGCCATTATTGGCGTCGGTCTCAGTACCCACCCATTGATTGCGATTGGGCAAACGAGTCCCTATGAGATCCAACCAATTTCTCAATTAGTTCAAGGAGAGCAGGCACGCATTCTCATTGAGGTACAAAACATTCGAACGATTCGAACCAAGTCGGGCGATCTCATGGCTTTCTTACAAGTCAGTGATACCAAGAAAAAATTGGATGTGACACTTTTCCCTGAAACCTACAATCGATTTTCCTCCTTGATAAAAGAAGGCGGCTTTTATTACTTGACAGGGAAGATACAAGAGCGTGATGGGCGCTTGCAGATGATTCTAGCAGAGGCACAACTAGCGACCAATGAAAAATTCTGGATCCAGTTGCTCGATCATCGTCAGGATAAAACGATTCTTTCTATCTTGAAAAAATATCCGGGCCCATATCCTGTGATATTACGCTATGAAGACGAGAAAAAAACTCTTCAATTGAAGGGCTATACCGTCCAGAAAAACAAAGAATTGGAAGATGAATTAAAGAATCTCGTTATGAAAACGATTTATCGGTAAAAACTGCGAAAAATACGAGAATTTTAGTCTTCTTTGTGTTATAATTACGTAGAATGTAAAAGAAAAAAAGGAGCAAACAACGAAATGAAACGTATTGCTGTTTTAACTAGTGGTGGAGATGCCCCTGGTATGAATGCTGCCATCCGTGCAGTTGTTCGTCAAGCAATTTCAGAAGGAATGGAAGTTTTCGGTATCTATGATGGATATGCGGGAATGGTTGCTGGTAAAATTCAGCCCCTTGACGCCTCATCTGTTGGAGATATTATTTCCCGTGGTGGTACCTTCCTTCATTCAGCTCGTTACCCTGAATTCGCACAACGCGAAGGTCAATTAAAAGGGATCGAGCAATTGAAGAAACACGGGATCGAAGGTGTTGTCGTTATTGGTGGAGATGGTTCTTACCATGGTGCGATGCGCTTGACTGAGCTTGGATTCCCAGCTGTGGGTCTTCCTGGTACGATCGACAACGATATCGTCGGAACTGACTTTACAATTGGTTTTGATACGGCAGTCACAACTGCAATGGACGCGATCGATAAGATCCGTGATACTTCATCTAGTCACCACCGTACTTTCGTAATTGAAGTTATGGGACGTAATGCTGGAGATATCGCTCTTTGGGCAGGGATTGCATCTGGTGCAGATGAAATCATCATCCCTGAAGAAGGATTCAAGATCGAAGAAGTTGTTGAGAGCATCAAAGAAGGTTACGCAAAAGGTCGTACCCACAACATCATTATCTTGGCTGAAGGCGTGATGTCTGCAGATGAATTTGGTAAAGCGTTGAAAGAAGCTGGTGATGAAAGTGACCTTCGTGTGACTGAGCTTGGTCACATCCAACGTGGTGGTTCACCTACAGCGCGTGACCGTGTTCTTGCTTCACGTATGGGAGCACACGCTGTTAAATTGTTGAAACAAGGAATCGGTGGTGTAGCCGTTGGTATCCGTAATGAAAAAATGGTGGAAAACCCAATCCTTGGTAAAGCAGAAGAAGGAGCCCTCTTTAGCTTGACAGAAGATGGTAAGATTGTGGTAAACAATCCACATAAAGCTGATCTTGGTCTTGCCGAGTTGAACCGTAGCTTGTCTTCAATTTAATTTTATTTCATAAATTCGTTAACCTTGTCTTAAAAAGACAGATATATTTAAAAAGGAGTCATATATATCATGAACAAACGTGTAAAAATCGTTGCAACTTTGGGTCCTGCGGTAGAAATCCGTGGTGGTAAAAAATTTGGTGAAGATGGATACTGGGCTGAAAAACTGGATGTTGAAGCTTCAGCACAAAACATTGCTAAATTGATCGAAGCTGGCGCTAACACTTTCCGTTTCAACTTCTCACACGGTGACCACCAAGAACAAGGTGAACGTATGGCGACTGTTAAACGTGCAGAAGAAATCGCTGGTAAAAAAGTTGGTTTCCTTCTTGACACTAAAGGTCCTGAAATCCGTACTGAATTGTTCGAAGGCGAAGCTAAAGAGTACTCATACAAAACTGGTGAACGTATTCGCGTTGCTACAAAACAAGGCATCAAATCAACTCGTGACGTTATCGCATTGAACGTTGCTGGTGCGCTTGACATCTTTGATGACGTTGAAGTTGGACACCAAGTATTGGTTGATGATGGTAAATTGGGTCTTCGCGTTGTAGAAAAAGATGCTGCAAAGCGTGAATTTGTTGTTGAAGTTGAAAACGACGGTATCATTGCTAAACAAAAAGGTGTGAACATCCCTAACACTAAGATTCCTTTCCCAGCACTTGCTGAACGCGATAACGACGATATCCGCTTCGGTTTGGAACAAGGTATCAACTTCATCGCGATCTCATTCGTACGTACTGCAAAAGACGTAAATGAAGTTCGTGCAATTTGTGAAGAAACTGGTAACGGTCACGTTCAATTGTTTGCGAAGATCGAAAACCAACAAGGTATCGATAATTTAGATGAAATCATTGAAGCTGCAGACGGTATTATGATTGCTCGTGGTGACATGGGTATCGAAGTACCATTTGAAATGGTTCCAGTTTACCAAAAAATGATTATCACTAAAGTGAATGCTGCTGGTAAAGTTGTTATCACTGCAACAAACATGCTTGAAACAATGACTGAAAAACCACGTGCAACTCGTTCTGAAGTATCTGACGTTTTCAACGCTGTTATCGATGGTACTGATGCTACAATGCTTTCAGGTGAATCTGCAAACGGTAAATACCCACTTGAGTCAGTTACAACAATGGCTACAATTGACAAGAACGCTCAAACTCTTCTTAAAGAATATGGACGTTTGAACTCAGATTCATTTGAACGTAACTCTAAGACAGAAGTTATGGCTTCAGCTGTTAAAGATGCTACAAACTCAATGGACATCAAATTGGTTGTAACTCTTACTAAGACTGGTCACACAGCACGTTTGATTTCTAAATACCGTCCAAATGCTGATATCTTGGCATTGACATTTGACGAATTGACAGAACGTGGATTGATGTTGAACTGGGGTGTTATCCCAATGTTGACAGAAGCTCCATCATCAACTGATGACATGTTTGAAATTGCTGAACGCAAAGCAGTTGAAGCTGGTCTTGTACAATCTGGTGATGATATCGTTATCGTTGCAGGTGTACCACTTGGTGAAGCAGTTCGTACAAACACAATGCGTATCCGTACAGTACGTTAATAGACAGTTTGATCTTAAAGCCTTGCTGGTTGGTCCGAAAGGATCGGCCGCGAGGTTTTTCTTTTTCTTCTGTAGTGTGTTGATAAGAATTCTCACTAATGCTTACTTTCTCTTTTTTAAAGATCAAAAACATGGTATAATAAATAAAAAGGAAGGGAGACATACATGCCAAGGAGAGATTTAATTAGAAATGTCATCATTGTTGGTGTACTGGTTTTGGCACTGATTTTGCTTCGAATCTTTGTATTTCATCCATTTAGTATCAATGATAAGATGGCCAATGCTTCTGTGAAAACTGGAGATCTTGTGGTAGCGACTAGAAATGCTCAGGTAGATCGCAGTGATTTGGTCTTATACAAGGTCGGTGGAAAAGAATACCTTGGACGTGTCATTGCCAAAGAAAACGACGAAGTCAGCTACGTAGATGACGTCCTCTATTTGAATGGACAGGCAACACCAGAACCTTACCTAAATAAAATGCTGAATAAACACTTGGCGGCTCCAACGAGTAATGGGTATTATACGGATGATTTCTTCTTATCAGAGTTAAAGGGAACCAAGGCTGGCCGCGTACCATCGGATACTTACTTGGTTTTAAATGATAACCGTGGGGATACAGAAGATAGTCGGGAATTTGGGTATATCCATAAAAATCAGATCGAAGGAGTTGTCAATCTCCGCCTCTACCCCCTCAATAAATTTGGATTTATAAAAGTTGAAGAATAGCCGAAAGGCTATTTTTTCTTACAAAAAAACTACTGCAAAAAAGAATTGCAGTAGCTTTTTATTCTGGTTAGATTGAGGTAGAGGGTTCTATTTTTTCTGTTTACTGGTAATTTGGTGAAAGACCTTTTGCCAGTGTTCATGACGCCGCCAGAGACTGGTATGGATCTGGTCATTTAACTCATAGCGAACCAATTTGGTCTTTTGACTGATAGATTCAATTTCGAAATTCTTAAAGGGAATTTGATGTTCTTCCTGCAAACGGACCAGGTCCTCTTTGTGGCTTTCTTGGCCATACTCATTGATGAGGGTGAAGTTGTCTGCTAGGAGGGTTTGGTATTCCTGCTGAGCCTGCAAGCGTTCCTCATAGGTCTTTAATTTGAGAAGGACATTGTCCAGAATCTCATCTTCAGGGATAGAACTTGGCTCCACATGGACATCGATATCAAAGACGCCAAACTGTTCCTTGAGAAGGCGCTCGACCTCTTCGGTAATAGCATGGCTCTCATAAACAGAGAGGTCTGGATTCATTTCGATGACGACATCTAGGTAAATGTTGCTTCCGTAAGTCCGTCCCCGTTGGGATTTGACCCGGCTGACCTTTGGCAATTCCAGAATAGCCGCCTTGTATTTATCCAGGAGACTTTCATCAAAACCATCGGAGAGGCTGAAGGAGGATTCAATGAAAATGTCGTAGGCAGTTTTTAGGATAAAGAAGGTAATAACGATGGCCACTAATTGGTCCACAATCGGATAGTTAAGAGCACTAGCTCCAATCGCAACAGAGGTTCCTAAAGAAGTGACCACGTCAGACAGGTTGTCTTTGGCAGCTGCCTTGAGGGCCTTGGATTGAGCTTTCTTAGCTAAAGTCCGGTTATAAAGATAGACCGCAAACATGACAAGGGCTGATCCAACTCCGACAATGGCCCCTAAAGGATCAATGACAGTGGTTTCCCTACTGAGGATTTTCTGAACGGTATCTCGTAGGACATCGAAGCCCACATAAAACATGATGATGGAAGTTACCAGGCTAGCTAGATCTTCAATCTTCCAATGACCAAATCGGTGGTCGCGGTCAGCTGGCTGGCGGGCCATGCGAATGCCGATGAGAAGGGCGACGTTACTGATAATATCGGATAAGTTATTAAAACCATCCGCGACCAAACTGGAGGAGTGAAGGAGATGTCCTGTTGCTAATTTAGCTGCGGAAAGAATCAGGTAGGCGACAATACTGATCAGGGCTCCACGTTCGGCTAGTTTTAAATTACTTTGTGATTGATTCACTGATAACTCCTCCAGACTTCTGTAGATTTCCTCCTAAGCGAAAAACTTGGATCGTTGTTGATGAGGAAATATTCGTTCTTCTTAAGCCTTTATTATAGCCTTTTTGAGTGCAAAATTCAAATGATGCCAACTGTTTCCAAAAGGAGAAAGGGCGAAAATGTGGTATAATAGAACGATTGAATGAATGAGGAGTATGAGATGAATCCTTTATTGAATGGTATGAATGATCGCCAAGCAGAGGCGGTCCAAACGACAGAAGGTCCCCTCTTGATCATGGCGGGGGCTGGTTCTGGTAAGACACGTGTCTTGACCCACCGCATCGCTTACTTGATCGATGAAAAAATGGTCAATCCTTGGAATATTTTGGCCATTACCTTTACCAATAAAGCCGCTCGGGAGATGAAGGAGCGGGCTTATCAGTTAAATCCAGCCACCCAAGATTGCTTGATTGCCACCTTCCACTCCATGTGTGTGCGTATCCTCCGTCGAGATGCGGATCATATTGGTTACAATCGCAATTTTACCATTGTTGACCCAGGTGAGCAACGGACCTTGATGAAGCGGATCTTGAAGTCCTTGAACTTGGATCCTAAAAAATGGAATGAACGGACCATTTTGGGGACTATTTCCAATGCCAAAAATGATCTGATTGATGAAGTGGCCTATGCCGCCCAAGCGGGAGATATGTATACCCAGATCGTCGCTAAGTGCTATGAGGCTTACCAAAAGGAACTCCGTCAGTCAGAAGCAGTGGACTTTGATGATTTGATCATGCTGACCTTGCGTCTTTTTGATCAGCATCCAGATGTGCTGACCTATTACCAGCAGAAGTTCCAATACATCCATGTGGATGAGTATCAAGATACCAACCATGCCCAATACCAGTTGGTCAAACTCTTGGCTTCACGTTTTAAAAATATCTGTGTCGTTGGGGATGCGGACCAGTCTATTTATGGTTGGCGGGGAGCAGATATGCAGAATATCCTGGACTTTGAGAAGGATTATCCTGATGCCAAGGTCGTTTTGTTAGAGGAAAATTATCGTTCCACTAAAACTATCCTGCAAGCAGCTAATGATGTCATCAAAAACAATCGCCACCGCCGTCCGAAGAATCTCTGGACACAAAATGAAGACGGGGAAGAGATTGTCTATTATCGGGCTAATGATGAGCAGGATGAAGCAGTCTTTGTTGCTAAAACCATTGAAGAGCTTAGTCGCGAAGCTGGCTACAAACACCGTGATTTTGCCGTTCTCTACCGGACCAATGCCCAGTCACGGACCATTGAAGAAGCGCTACTCAAGTCCAACATTCCCTACACCATGGTAGGGGGCACCAAGTTCTACAGCCGGAAGGAAATTCGGGATGTCATTGCTTATCTGAACTTGATTGCCAACCTCAGTGACAATATCAGTTTTGAGCGCATTATCAATGAACCTAAGCGGGGAATCGGGCCAGGTACAGTGGATAAGATTCGTGACTTTGCCCAAATGCAAGAGTCTTCACTCCTGGATGCTTCAGCCAATATCATGCTCTCTGGCATCAAAGGAAAGGCAGCCCAAGCCATCTGGGACTTTGCCAATCTCATTCTTGATTTGAGAGAAAGATTGGACCAGCTGACCATTACAGAGTTGGTCGAAGAAGTCCTTGACAAGACAGGCTACATGACAGCCCTAACCAATCAGGGAAATTTGGAAAGTCAGGCCCGCATCGAGAATATCCAAGAGTTCCTATCTGTTACCAAGAATTTTGATGAAAATGGAGAGACCGTCGAAGACGAATCAGGTGTGGAAACCTTGAGTCGTTTCTTGAACGATTTGGCTTTGATTGCCGATACAGATGATGGGGCCCAAGAAACTTCAGAAGTCACCTTGATGACTCTTCATGCAGCAAAGGGATTGGAGTTCCCAGTCGTTTTCTTGATTGGAATGGAAGAAAATGTCTTTCCTCTTAGTCGTGCGGCAGAGGATCCAGATGAGTTGGAGGAAGAACGTCGTCTGGCTTATGTAGGGATTACACGGGCAGAGAAGGTTCTCTTCTTGACTAATGCCAACTCACGTTTGCTCTTTGGACGGACCAGCTACAACCGGCCAACGCGTTTCATCAATGAAATTAGCTCGGATTTATTGACCTACCAAGGATTAGCCCGTCCAGTCAACACTAGCTTTAAGGCTTCTTATAGCAATGGAGGCGGAACGACCTTTGGAAAAGGAATGAGCCTGTCACAAGCCCTTCAAGAGCGCAAGAGACAAGCAGCCCCAAGTGCTTTGACTTCATCAAACCTCCCCTTTGGCAATAGCAACCGTTCTAGCGCCAAAGAAAGCGTCGCATGGTCCATTGGCGACATTGCCATTCACAAGAAGTGGGGCGAAGGAACCGTGCTTGAAGTATCTGGTAGTGGTAGTACCCAAGAACTCAAGATCAACTTCCCAGAAGTGGGTCTCAAAAAACTCTTGGCCAGTGTCGCTCCGATTGAAAAGAAATAAACTAAAGCCAGTAAGCTAAGTCCACTGTTTCAGATTATAAACATGCACTATATCTCCTTGAGGATCTAATTTGTTACTGCAAGAAAAAGTTCTAAGAAAAGAACTTCTGGGAATAGTGCAGAAAAGTCTCTATAGAGGAATGAATATTCAGTTGAAACCAGCAAGCCTCGTTTGCTGGTTTTGATTTTACAGGTGGCATGATATAATATACTAAGAATAGAGAAAGAGGCATACTATGAACGAAATCAAGTGTCCCAACTGTGGGGAAGTTTTTACAGTTAATGAAAGTCAATACAGCGAGCTCTTGTCACAGGTACGGACAGCTGAGTTTGACAAGGAAATTCATGAGCGAATTCGGCAAGAGTTGGCTTTAGCTGAGCAAAAGGCTCTTAACGAGCAACAAGAGAAGTTAGCTAAGAAGGACCAAGAAATTGCTCAGTTACAAAACCAGATTCAACAGTTTGATACCGAAAAAGAATTGGCGAAAAAGGAAGTAGAGCAAACCGCTAGCCAAAGTCTGCTAGAGAAAGAAAAAGAAGTTCAACAACTTGAGAATCAGCTGGCGACCTTGCGCTTGGAGCACGAAAATCAGCTTCAAAAGACGCTTTCTGACCTAGAGAAAGAAAGAGATCAGGTCAAAAATCAGCTTCTTTTACAAGAAAAAGAAAACGAGCTTTCTCTTGCTTCGGTGAAACAAAACTATGAAGCACAGCTCAAGGCAGCTAGTGAGCAGGTTGAGTTTTACAAGAATTTCAAGGCCCAACAATCTACAAAAGCTATTGGGGAAAGTCTGGAGCAGTATGCGGAGAGCGAGTTTAACAAGGTTCGTAGTTTCGCCTTCCCAAATGCCTATTTCGAAAAGGACAACAAGATTTCTGCGCGTGGTTCTAAAGGAGACTTCATCTTCCGTGATTTTGATGAAAATGGGCTGGAATTCATTTCCATTATGTTTGAGATGAAAAATGAAGCTGACGGGACTGAAAAGAAGCATAAAAATGCAGACTTCTACAAAGAGTTGGACAAGGATCGTCGAGAAAAAAACTGTGAGTATGCTGTATTAGTATCGATGTTAGAAGCCGATAATGACTACTTCAACACAGGGATTGTGGATGTCAGTCATGAGTATGAGAAGATGTATGTCGTTCGTCCTCAGTTCTTTATCCAGTTGATTGGTCTCTTACGCAATGCGGCACTTAACTCTCTTAAATACAAGCAGGAGTTAGCACTTATCCGTGAGCAAAATATTGACATTACCCACTTTGAAGAAGACCTAGACGCCTTCAAGGTTGCCTTTGCTAAGAACTACAATTCAGCATCCGTCAACTTCGGTAAGGCCATCGATGAAATCGACAAAGCCATCAAGCGCATGGAAGAAGTCAAGAAATTCTTGACCACATCAGAAAATCAACTCCGCCTTGCCAACAACAAGCTGGATGATGTATCAGTCAAAAAATTGACACGGAAGAATCCAACCATGAAGGCTAAGTTTGATGCCTTGAAGGGAGAATAATCTTTGTATTCAGCTAAGAACGCTACCTTGTCCATGAATGGGAAAACCATAGACTATGTGACATTTGGAAAAGGAAAGGACCCTCTAGTAATTATACCAGGCTTGGGGGATGGGTTGCAGACGGTTAAAGGAAAGGCCCAGCTCTTTTCCCTCTCTTATCGTCTACTTGCTAAGCATTATAAAATCTATGTTTTTTCTCGAATTAATGAGTTGAGGCAGGGCTATACAACACGGGATATGGCAGCAGATGTAGCAGAAGCAATGGAGACACTAAACCTAGATGCCGCCTATGTTATGGGGATTTCACAAGGTGGAATGATTGCTCAATGGTTAGCTGTAGATTTTCCAGGAAGGGTTCAAAGGCTCATCCTAGCTGTGACAACAGCGGAGCCTAGTCAACTTGCTAGAGAACGAATTGAGCATTGGCAAAAACTCAGTCAATCTGGAAATTTTAAGCATCTCATGTTGGATATTGCACAGCACTCCTACACGCAAAAGAGCTATCAAAAGTGGCGGTTCCTTTATAATATTATGGGTCGCCTGGGTCGAATTAAAGATGAAAAACGAATTGTCATTCAGTCTCAGTCTTGCCTGGAACATAATAGCCGTGAGGTCTTAAAGGAAATTCAGTGTCCAACCTTTGTCCTTGGTGCGCTTGAAGATGATGTGATTGGTGTGGACGGATCCAAGGAACTGGCAAAAGCGATTTCGGATTGTCAACTCCTCATTCTTAAGCATTCTGGGCATGCTCTTTATGAAGAAAATAAAGCATTTCAAGAGGCTGTCTGTGGATTCTTAAACTAAAAAACGCTGGAAAAATTTCCAGCGTTTTTATTTAAATCGCAAAGAGATCGTTTAGGTTTTCTGCCATGGTTGGGTGGGTAAAGATTTGTTTTGCGATGTAAGTATAAGGGATCTTGTTGTCCATCGCCATGGTAATCAGGTTGATGATTTCGCCTGCAGCTTCTCCAAAGAGCGTCACTCCAAGAATTTCTTTGGTTTCTGGGTTAACCACGGCTTTGAAGGCACCTCGAAGGTCTGCATTGACATGGCCACGTGGCATGGCAGCAACTGGTAATTCTTTGACAGCCACTGGAAGTCCTTTGTCGCGTGCTTCTTGCTCAGTCAAGCCGACTTGGGCCAATGGAGGAGCAATGAAGAGTGTTGTCGCATAGTTTCCGCGTGTTTCGAGATTGTAGCTACCATCTCCTGTAAGGTAGTTGAAGACGATGCGGAAGTCATCGAGGGACATATAGGTGAACTGAGGACCACCATTGACATCCCCAACTGCAAAGACACCAGGGACGCTGGTTTCCAAATGACGGTTGACTTGAATCGCTCCACGATCAGTAACTTGGATATCTGTGTTCTCAAGACCAAGACCAGCTGTATTTGGCTTACGTCCTGTTGCGTAGAGGAGGATATCGAACTCGAAGTCGCCTTTATCGGTTACAAGGGTTAAGCTAGCTTCACCATCTTTGATTTCTTGGGTGTGAACGCCTTGCAAGAATTGAATGCCATCTTCTTCAAGGTAGCCTTTTGCAAGAGCTGCAATGCTTGGCTCGATCCGTGGCAAGAATGCTTCAGAAGCGTCTAGTACCGTTACTTGGCTACCCAGGGTATTGTAGAGATGGGCAAATTCCAATCCGATTGGTCCACCACCAAGGACACCCAAGCGTTTAGGTAGATTTTCCAAACGTTGAATACCGGTTGAATTCACTGCAAACTTGCTTTCAGCCAGTCCTGGGATTGGAAGGATAGTTGGCACAGCACCAGTATTAATAATAATGGTTTCAGCAGTCAATTCTTCCTTTTCATCTCCAGCTTGAATTTCGATGACCTTGTTGGAAACGAAACGAGCAGTCGCATCGATGATGTCTACACCCGTTCCAGCAATGGTTGCATAGTTCTTGCCATTGAGACGAGTGGTGACCGCATTTTTTTCGCTCATAGCTTGCTCAAAATCCAAGCCTTTTTCTGCGGCAACAATCAAGGTCTTAGTGGGAATACAAGCAATATTGATACAAGTACCACCGTACATTGCACTGCTTTCTTCAACTACTGCTACTTTTTTTCCTTCTTTAGCAAATGTTGCTGCTAAAGTTTTTCCGGCTTTACCGAATCCTACTACTAATAAATCATATTTAACCATAATTTGATTCCTCTTTTGTTATAAATTTTATTGTTTATATTTTATATTTTAATAATAAATATAAGATGAAAACTATTTAATTCATATTTTACTCCTACTTTTTAAAAATTTCAAGTACTTTGCCTACAAAAGTAGACGTTTTTTCAAAAAAAATTTTTTTGAGATAATGAATTATGATTGAAATCGTTATAATATCAGCGTTTTGAAGAAAATAATTTTTGATATTGTTTTGATATTGCTTCTCATTATGGTATAATATCCTTTGTACAAATATGAAATTTTATGGAGGAA
>OKWN01000572.1_pt1 | contig 14651 bp, 12 predicted proteins | sample 1607151 | NCBI WGS metagenome assembly OKWN01 (sample SAMN07501046, study PRJEB24779) | human gut metagenome | isolation source: stool | host: human infant | place: USA: Pittsburgh, PA | reverse complement strand
CTTAACGAGGAATAAGTTTATGATAGAAAATTTGTTTATTAAAGTAATAGAAGCATCTTTTTTAGGAAGTATAGCAGGTTTAATAATCCTTCTTATAAGATGTATTTTAAAAAATAAGATTAATAGCAAATGGATTTATTTGCTATGGATGATAGTGATAATAAAATTAATGGTACCATTTGGACCTGAAAGTAACTTGAGTATTTTTAACAAGATTAACAGTATTAAATTTTCAACTAGTATAAATAATAATTATGATAAAAATATAGCTGAGACAACTGACAACAATATCAACATTATTAAAGGTGACTATGAAAACACAGCAACAAACTATGATAGTAGTAAGAATTTAGTAAATAACATATCTTATATATGGTTAACAATTTGGATAAGTTTAAGTTTAGTATTTACATCTAGTTATTTCATTATGAAAAATAAAATAAAAGAAAAATCATTTTATTATGATGGAAGTCTAGATGAAGTATTAACACAGTGTAAAGCTAAATTAAAAATCAAAAGAAATATAAAAATTGTTATTAATGATTATATAAAAACTCCTGCAATAATTGGAATTTTTCAACCTACCATATTAATACCAATAAATACTCTAGAATTTAAACAAAATGAGATAGAATATATATTCATACATGAGTTATCTCATTTAAAAAGGAATGACAATATAATAAACCTTTTATTGACTATGAATCAAAGTATACACTGGTTTAACCCATTTATATGGTATATGTCAAAAATAATTCGTCAAGATATGGAACTTGCAACAGATGAGCTAGTACTAAGCAGAATAAATAATAATGAATATAAAAATTATGGATTTACAATTTTGAACATCTCATCGAGTTTAAATAAATACAAAACAAGCACAAGGGTAATAGGAATGAGTAATGATAAAAAATCTTTAGAGGATAGAATTAGGAATATAAAGCTTATGGATAAAATAAATAAAAGAAAAAAAATATATACAGTGATGGGGGCCATTCTAGTTTTAACAATGGGAATATTTATAATAACTAGTCCAAAAGAAAATGGTAAATTAATGAATTCACAACTATCAAAAACACAAAATTTATATTTTGAGTTAGTTAATAATATTGAAGAGAAAAATATAGATTACAATGAAGCAAAAAGTATAATTAATAATCTAAAATTTGAAAATGTTGTGCAAGAAAAAGAAAGTATTGTTATAAAAGAGGATAATGAAAATATAGAAATAACATTAAGTAATAATAATATTTCTATATTAGAATACAAAAATGATAAAAATATAGTACTATCATTTATGAATGCTAATGAAGCAAAAGAGATAGGTAATGAAGAAAAATACAGTATGAGATTGGAAAATTTATCAGCAGAGAATCTAGGTGAAGTAATGAAAAATATAAATCCTGATATAGCAAAAAATAAACTTTTTAAATCATACTTAGATGTTTTGCAATTAGCAGGTAATAATAAAATAACAAAAGAAGAAGTTCTTAAAATAGATTCCACTTTGAGTCAACCAGAAGGTAAAAATCAGTTACAAAATACACTGTCAAGTAAAGATGATGACTATAATTTATCATCTGTTTATAATAGTGAAGGGAATCTTTTAAATATGTCTTTTGCAAATAATAGTTATAATATAGTATTTGATATAAATATAAAAAATAATTATTCTAATCAAGCCAACTTTAATTTACAAGATGAAAAATCTCAGAAAAATTTGATAGAAATAATGAATTAGAGTTATAAATCTCAATACTAAACTAAAAAGGAGTTGTCATGGCTAAAATACGAAAAATGATTGGAAAAGTAGATGCACCATATATCATATCTCTTATGAGATTGATAGAAACGCAAAGTAAAAAAACAATTGTAAAATGGTGTAATGAATATGCAAGGGAGCATATCCTACCTATATATGAAAAAGATTATCCAAAAGATCTTCGTTTAAAAAATGCATTAGATGCAGTTAATGAATGGTTAGAAGGAAATATAAAATTAACAGAAGCAAAGAAAATTATTAAAGAAGTTCAAGTAGCAGCAAGAGAAGCAGAAAACAATCATGCAGCACAAGCTTCAGCAAGGGCAATTGGAGCAACAACAGGAACTATTAATACAGTAACAAGTTCTTTAGGACTTGCATTTTATGGCAGTGCATCCGTAGCATATTCAACTGCTGGTGTTAATGAATCACTTGAAGTTTATGATGAGATTGCTCAAAGAGAGTGCAAGAAAATGGAGGATGCTTTACGCAAAGTTGCTATAACAGATGAGCTTAATCCAGCAAAAATAAACTGGCATTGCTAAAATGTGCAAAGTAGTATAACTTAATAAGTATATATGTGTTTAATTAAAGAGAATATGTTAATAAAAAGAATTAAATCGGAGGAAAAATGGGGGAGAGTACAAAAATAATTTTAGCTGTTATATTGATGATATTAATATGTTTATTAATAGACTATTTATCCAATATAAGAAAGTTAAAAAGAAATAAAATAAGAATAGTTAATGAATATGGAGAAGAAATAGATATAGAAGACGTAAGTTACAAAATGGAAGCTGTATCTAGCTATTTTAGAAACAAGAACAAAGATGATGTAATTGATGATATTACATGGAGTGATTTATCCATGGATAATATTTTCAAAAAAATAAATAACACTCAAAGTACAGTGGGAAATGAAGTACTATATGACATATTACGAAACCCACTAAAAGATAAATTGGAGTTAATGAAAAGAGATAATATAATAGAATATTTTGCTGAAAATGAAAAGGAAAGAATAGACTTTCAGCTACTTTTTTCTAGGCTGGGTTATAATTACGACTTAAATACAACATTGTCTCTATTTACAGAAATAGATAACAGTAAAAATAAATTAACTCTGTATAGGGTACTGAGAGCACTACCAGTTATAAGTATCTTATTGATAGGAGTAAATAAGTCATTTTTATTCCTAACATTGTTATCAATATGTTTAAATATTTTCATAAGTTTTAATAACAAGAAAAGTAAAGTAGATGTGAGTGGTTTTTCTTACATAATCAAAGTTGTTAACGTGGCTTTTAAAATTCATTCAAAAAACTTAAGTATTATAAATGAAAATATGAATGATATTAGCAGTGATTTAAAACAAGTTAAAAAGATAAAGAAAAAAATAGTTTCAACAAATCCAAACTCTATGTTATCTGATTTAAATGTTTTAGCTGAATATACAAATATGATTTTTTTATCAGAGTTAATTACTTATGAAAAAGTTAAAGAAACAGTTATAAAAAATAAAGAATACCTAAAAAGCATCTATGAATTCGTGGGAACTTTAGATTCTTTAATAGCTGTTTCATCTTTCAGACAGTCTTTGGATTATTATTCAAAACCAAAATTATTTATATCAAGCAATAAGTCAGAAAATATAATAGATTTTGAACAGTTGTATCATCCATTAGTAGAAAATCCAGTATCAAGCTCTTTGCACACAGAAAATGGAATCTTAGTAACAGGTTCTAACGCCTCTGGTAAATCAACATTTATCAAAAGTGTGGCAATAAATCAAATCTTAGGTCAAAGCATATTTACAACTTGTGCAAAATCTTACAAAGCATCATTTTTTAATATTTATACTTCAATGGCTTTAAAAGATGACGTGCTTAAAAATGAAAGTTACTATATAGTAGAAATAAAATCTTTAAAAAGAATTATAGATAAATCTAAAGCTAAAATACCTACCTTATGCTTTGTGGACGAAATACTAAGGGGTACAAACACTATTGAAAGAATAGCATCATCCAGTGAAGTTCTTAGTTATTTTAATGATTCAAACTGTATTTGTTTTGCAGCAACACATGATATTGAACTGACTTATTTGTTGGAAAACAAGTTTGAAAATTATCACTTTGAAGAAGAAATAACAGACAACGATATAGTTTTTGATTATAAGTTAAGAAGTGGTCGTGCCAAATCAAGAAATGCCATTAAGCTGTTAGGGCTTATGGGATATGATGAGAAGATTATCGAGGATGCTAACGAGAGGGCAGCGATATTTGTTCGTACTGGAAAATGGAAGTAGTATGGAGTAAACAATGAAAAGTGTGATATTAAAAATATGAAAAAAGAATTAATTATTTGTTTCTTTATGATCTTATCGACTGTAATCTATCTAGGATTTCTACTTATTATTTAATATTAAAGAAAAAGTACTATAATTCTGAAGAAAAGCAAATTGGAATTATAGAATAAAAATAGGGGGATGACAATGTCACAAAATAAAGTACCAAAGGGGTATTATGTAGTTTCTATTATACTTATATTAATTACTTTGAAAAATTTTTCTTATGTTGGTGGAGATGGAGAAATATTAGTTAATTTGGGATTTTTCGAAATTTATGTATCATGTGTTGGAGTGGCTTTGTGTAAAGCTTGTGTATATACCATATCCATATATGGTCTTATAAATAACACTGCATGGGGTCTTGGAAGTACTACTTTGATAGCATTTTGGATAGGAATTATTAGATTGAGAGATTTAATAGCATATGGTGATACCATGTTAGCAGTTGAAACAGTAATCTTTTTAGGTGTATTCGCTTATCTTGTGTCTATTATTTCAAAGAAGATTGAAGAAATAATGGGTGAATAATAAAAAACTGTACATTAGTTGTAGCCTTGAAGTATAGTTTTTTATTGTAACTATCATGTAATGCTTTAAGCAAAATATTAAAATATTTTAATGGCAAGACAGAAGAAGTAACCAATGCCATGGATATATCTACAAATATTGTGAAAAGTCATTTGAGAAGAGTAGACGCTATATTTATGTTATGAGAGTATATATATAATTTGCCTTGTACAAATATGGCTATTAGGAAAATATGGTACAATTTATAGAATAATTATTGTTTCTAAAAATAAGGGGGACTACTTTGAAAAAAATATTTTTCTACTTGATTTCACTATTAAACATAGCTTGTATGCTACTTGGATTTTTTCTGAAAAAAGTAAATCTTATGAGTTTCGGATTTTACTTGCATTTTTTTGATGCTACATATGTTTCTTTAGACGAATATAAGACATCTAAGAAGATTGTATTTAACACAATATTCCATCCATCATGCCTTCTAGTGCTTACAGTTGTTGTAATATATCAAACGGTACTTGGTTAATTGATTTTAATATGTTGGGAAGGAAATACTAATTTTCCGGTAAATAAGTGTAGATAATAAGTAAAATACTACCTAATTATCTATACTTATTTTTTTTAGTATTTTTTTATTAAGTTGCTATATTTTATTCTGCAAAATATTTGAGAAAAAAATTAATTTATTATAAAATAGAGATATTATAATATAAAAAAATTGGAGGTATGATATGGGAATATTCAACAAGGTTATGGCATCAGCACTTGGTATAGGTTGTGCAAAAATAGATACAATAGTTCATACTAAAAACATAGTACCAGGAAAAAGAATTGAAGGTATATGCAAAATAAAAGGTGGTAACATAGAACAATATATAAATGATATATCCATAGGTGTTTATACTATCTATAAACAAGAAGTAGATGATAATACTATAAGCAAAGTACAACGTATCCAAGAGCATATTATAAAAATAGATAAAAATATACTTCCTGATGAAATACATGAAGTTAAATTTAGCTTTATACTATATAAGAGAGTTCCTGTTACTATTCATAAATCAAAAGTATGGTTATCAACTTATTTAGATATAAAAAGTGGTAAGGATACATCAGATAGAGATTATATAAACGTAGGATTTAATGATTATATGCAAAATGTTGTAGATGCCATATCAGAGCTAGGGTTTTCTCTTAGAGAAGTAGAAAACGAATACTGCAAATCTAAGTTGAATGGTTTTAATTTTGTTCAGGAGTTTGAATTTGTACCAATAAGAGGCAGTTTTAGAAATAGATTGGACGAACTGGAGTTAGTTTTCATACCGACAAATACTCATGTGGACATACTTTTAGAAGTTGATAGAAAAGTTAGAGGTTTTATGAGTTTTATAAGTGAATCCATGGGCTTAGATGAATCAAAGCTAAGAATTAGATTGGAGAACTCTAGAAAATATAGCGTAGATGAAATTAAGAATGAAATAGAAAGATTACTGAAAAAATATTCATAAACATTTTAATATATCATGAAGTAATATATTATTATTTATTTTTAGAACTATATTTAATAATGAATTAACTAAAGAAAATCAGTATGCAAAGAGGAAAGCTATATAAAATTACAAAAATATGTATATAAATTTAAAAGTGTGTGCATAATTTAGAAGTACCGAAATTTTCTTTATTCATAGATTACACTAAGGGTTTATAAAATATTAAAAAAGCTTGGAAAGCAGATATCCAGGCTTTTTTTGTTGAATAAATTTTATTAAATATAAATGGGCATATATTTATTTGAACATAAATTATACAGAAGTATTTATGTACTGTTAAGATTGCAATAATTGATACAAAATAAGAATATACTGATTACTGATAATAAGAAAGGTGATAATTTATGAGAAATAATAAATAGGATGATAAAAAATTTTTTGATAAATATAGTAAAATGACAAGATCAGTATATGGTTTACAGGGAGCTGATGAATGGCAAACTTTTAAAAATATGTTTCCAGATTTAGAAGATAAAAGAGTACTAGATTTAGGTTGTGGTAAAGTTAGGTTAAATACTCAACATGTTAACATATAGTAAAACCGTATTACTAATAAGTGATACGGTTTATTGTTATAAATTTTTATACAATATTTTAGCTAATTATTATGAAACTAGTAAATAGCCTTTTATCATTAATAAACACTGCAATGCATAGAATTTAGAAAAAAGTATTTTAAGGGGGACATTATGATAAACGATCAAAGATATGCTATTCTGTCACTTGAGCTACACTTATTTTTTTCTAGGATAATGAAAGAACATTCACTTTTTTTAGAGGCTGGATTCACACCTAAAGATTCAGAATTTGCCAAGAGAGCAGAGCACTATAAAAATGAATTTGAGAAATTATTATCATATACAGTAAGTGCTAGTAATGGAATAATAAGACCGATTGTTTTAAATTCGGGTGAAATTATAACTGATTTTACACTAGGGACAGAAGCTAAGACTCAAGCATTAACAGGTATAGGGATAAATCAAAGTATAACTGAAATGGAATCAAAATTACGTAGTGGTCAAAATCCTCAGGTTAGCTCTAATTTAGTAAACTATGTAAATCAACTTAATACGAATGCAAAAATGCTTCTTAATGGGCTTATCAAGTTTAAGAAGAGAATATTAGACGGCGTTTTATCATGCAATTTATTTACTGTTAATTATCCCTTACTTATTGAACATATAACTCGTGAAGCTGAGTTATATTATTCATTAATAGATGACCTTCAAAATAGAGTTGATATTGATTCTAAAGATGCTAGAGAAACTGAATTATTCTGGGATAAAATTATGATGGAACATTCACTTTTTATAAGGGGACTACTTGATCCTTCAGAAGATGACTTAATTGAAACTGCAGATGAATTTGCAGATACATTTAAGGATTTACTTGAAGAGGCTCAGAATATGACTAGTATGACTATAAACAGTGTTACAAATCAAACTTTAAATCAAACTGTTCAACTTAAGAATTTTAAACAAGCAGGTACAGAAGGGATTGCTAGCTGCAAAATTAGATCTATAATACTGCCTCTTCTTGGAGATCATGTGTTAAGAGAAGCCAATCATTATATTAGACTGCTAGAAACTTATAAACAAATGTAGTTGATGTGTATAATAAAGGGCCGTATCATAAGTAAGTGATACGGTTTTTATATGAAATTATTAATTAATGTATTTATATCATTCAATAACTAAGTTTTGCTCTTCATAGTTTATACAACGATTTATCTAAAATGATACAAAATTGTAAGATTATACAAATCAATTATAATATATAATCATATCAATAGCATATCAAACAGGAGGAAATAATATGTGGGAAAGAAAACAGCTAAAAGAAAGTGCAAAAATTACTTTTAAAAGGTTCTATTGGAAAGCAGTACTTGTAAGTTTTATAGCATTTATGTTAACAGGAGGAATGAGCCAAGTAGTTAATAGTGCAAGTGACTTACAAGATACATATAACAGTTTTTATAGTGAAAACTACACAGAAGAATACGAGGATGAATATTCAGAATTAGAGGATGCAGGAACAGGGATAATTGAAGATTTATTTGCAAATGGCTTAGTCTTATTTTTTGTGAATGCAATTATATTAGTTTTAATTTTAAGTCTACTTATTAAATTATTCATAGCTTACCCTGTGGCAATAGGAAAGAACAATTACTTTATGGGAATTAGAGAAGAAGAAAAACCTATAAAAACTATATTGTCTGCGTATAAAAGTGGAAAACTTAAAAGTTCAGTATTCACAATGTTTACGATGGATATATTCATATATTTGTGGTCATTATTACTTTTAATACCTGGGATAGTGAAATCTTATGAGTATAGAATGATACCTTATATATTAAGTGAAAATCCAAATATAAGCAGAAAAAGAGCTTTTGAAATAAGTAAAAACATGATGAATGGTAATAAATGGAGTACTTTTGAATTAGACTTATCTTTTATAGGTTGGCATATATTATCAATATGTACCTTAGGCTTACTTTCAATTTTTTATGTAAATCCATATGTGGAAAGTACAAATGCAGAACTATACGCTTATCTTAGAGAAGATGCTCTAGAAAAGGGATATGCACAAGAAAGTGAATTAATTGGATTTTAGTTGAATAAAGTTAAGGGTGGAGTAATACTTCACCCTTAATTTATTTATTAGGAAATTATACTAGTTTTAATATCAAATATGCAAAATGAGTATGACTTTGTGCTACAATACTATTGGAAGTTAAAGTAGTAACAAAATAGTATAATCATCATTTGTTATTGACGTCTATCTACTTAAAACAAATATAACATATTTATATTTGTACAACTTCAAGAGGTTATTTAAATTTAGAAGATAGATTATATCAAATGATAATCATAAACATAAAAGCATCATAAAAAATCATTGATACCTCCACACACAGATCACTTATTTGTGTGCTAGCTAAACTTAGGAGGAAATTTATGAATAAAAGGTTTGATGTTAAAAAATTAGTACAAATAAGTTTATTGATAGCTTTACAAATTATCTTAACTAGATTCTGCTCAATACAAACGCCAATAGTAAGAATAGGATTTGGTTTTGTACCTGTTGTTGTAACTGCTATTATGTATGGTCCAATTTGTGCAGGTGTAGCCAATGGCATAGCTGATATTATAGGTACTATTTTATTCCCAACGGGAGCTTACTTCCCAGGGTTTACTCTTACTGCAATTTTATCGGGGGTAATTTATGGTGTATTTTTATATAAGAAGCCTATTACTTGGGCTAGAATAATAGGTGCATCCATAGCTATAAACATTGGATTAAACTTATGTCTTAATACATACTGGTTGTCTATCCTAATGGGAAAAGGATTTATGGCATTGTTGCCAACACGTATAATGAAGGAACTTATTATGATACCAATAAAAGTTATAATAATAGGTATTGTTTGGAAGAAGATTATCATAAAATTACCTAAATTTTCACAAGCTATATAGGTAAAATATGTAGTAGGCCAACCACTGCGAATTTAGATGAAATAAAATGGTTGTAGTTAAAATAGCTAGGAATTGGAGCAAAGTCTATCAAATTTAATTAAATAACTTTATGTAGTACCCAGTGCCTATGAGATTCTTATAGGCACTTTTTTAAGTTGAAGGGATAAACTTTTATTTATAACTTGACAATAAAAATAGTAATGAGGGATTAAATGCCATTAAAAAATTGTTTAAAAGAATATAGAGCTAAGATTAATGTAAAATAGACTGAAATGGGAAACTTGATTGTAGTATGGAAATAGATAGAATTATAATTCTTGACTCCTGGTATAAAATGGAATACAATCATTTTAAATACATAGGAACTCGAGGTATTGAAATATGTATTATGTTGATATCTAAAAATTATATAAAATGGAGGGGATATACTATGAGTAAAGATGCTAACACCATTAAGAAAGAAATTAAAAAATTTTTATTAATCAACTTTGGTCTTATTGCTTTCATATCTATATTCTTATTTCTTTCTTCAACAAAACAAAATGCCAGTGAGTTTGCTGTAAACTTTGCAGGACTATTTATGTACATACCAGCATTTTCAACAATTGTTGTGTTAAAAAAATTTTCTGATTATAAATTTAAACAAGAGATAGATAAATTCTTTAAGGTATTTGCCATAGCTACACTTGTAAGAATAGTTATTACCATAGGAGAAACATTTTTACTAAGTAGTATATGGATATCTTCACTTTTAGATACTTTTGTATCTGCATATCTTTTATATTTTGTATTAGTAAATAGTCACGAAATGAGAGATATAAACCTGTGTCTTGGTAAAAATTCTAAAAAAGTTGCTACTGTAATATTAATATTTGTAATACTTATTGTAGCTAGTAATATACCAGAAATTATCAAAGGACAAGTAAATGTTGACAAGCTGGCAGAAAATCTTGTAATTGCCATGATAAGTTTAATTACTAATTTCTTAATAGGGTTTAATTTATTCTTTGGAGAAGAATTTGGTTGGAGATATTTTTTACAACCTAGATTACAAAAGCTTTATGGTAAAAGATTTGGTGTAATAATTCTAGGTTTTATATGGGGAATTTGGCATGCCCCACTTTGTTTTATACTTTATAGTCCTAAGACACCTGTTTACTGTGTAATCGGTCATGTGGCTACTTGCATATTCTTAGGTATATTCTTAGGATATGCTTATATGAAAACAGGAAATGTGTGGGCTCCAATGCTTATACACATGGTTAACAATGTTATCGGTATCATATTTGGTGGAGGATATACGGCAGTATACACATTGGAAACTCTTTTATATAGTATTTTAATTTATGCAATATTCTTCATGCCATTTTTGCTTACTAAGGAATATAAAGCAAATAAATTTAAGCTAGTAAAATCTTAAACAATATTTTAAATTAAGAAGTATATAAATTATTAATAAATAAAAATTATATAAAAAAGATAAAGTTTATTATTTACATGATATAAAATTTAATGTATATTAATATCAAATTATACAACTGAATTAAAAAGGTAGAGGTTGCGATATTTAAGAGTAGATTTGTGGAGTTAAGCACGAAGAAGCAAATCAAAAGGAAATGTCGCCGAAACATATAACTAATGCTTTAAAGTTATATCGTTGGGATTATACAGAATATGTATAATACTGTCATAAATATTATTTATGGGGAGCTATCATGACGGATATGTTTTTGTTAAATTTCAAAATATACTAATTTATAAAACACAGTCTTGAGTGATTAGCTCAAGGCTTTTTTTATTGTAAGCTTGAGCAAAGTGAATGTTGAGCAAGGTCGTTGACTAAAGTGGTAAGGAAGGCATCTCGTTGGCAATATGAGCAAAGTGAATTTTAGTTTGTTTAATTAATCAATTTTAATTTAGTATGAGGAGGAAATGAAAACATGAATGTAACAACGTCAGTAAATGAAAAAAGAAAAAAATCTACAGGTGGAAACTTTAAAGTACCACACACATTAGTAATAATATCAGCTATTATACTCCTTGTATCAATAGCTACTTATATAGTACCAGGAGGTGCTTATGAGAAAGCAGTAAATGATTTAGGTAAAACTGTAGTTGTGGATGGATCATTTAAATATATAGAAAATGAGCCACAAGGATTATTTGCAATATTACAAGCGCCTATCCAAGGAATTGTAGATAGTGGAGAAATAATAGCATTTTTATTTATAGTAGGTGGAGCTTTTAATATAATATCAAGAACAAAAGCAATAGATTTCGGTATTGTTAATATAGTAAATGTGTTTAAAGGGAAAGAAATTTTAATTATTCCAATAATAACTACAATCTTCTCTTTAGGTGGTGCAGTATTTGGAATGTACGAAGAATCAGTGCCATTTGTTGCGATTTTAGTACCATTAATGCTGGCTCTAGGATATGACAGTATAATGGCGGTTGCAGTTACATATTTGGCATGTGCTCTAGGATTTTCTTCAGCAATGCTTAATCCTTTTACAGTAGGGATAGCGCAATCAATAGCAGAAATACCAATGTTTTCTGGAATAGCATATCGTACAATAATATGGGTAATAACAACTATTGTTGGATGTGCGTTTTTAATGATGTATGCTAGAAAAATTAAAAAGAATCCTGAGTTAAGCCCAGTTTATGAAAGTGACAAAATAAAAAGAGAAAACTTACAAAACTTTGAAGAAGACCATGGAAAATTCACTTTAACTCATAAAGTAATATTAGCTTCACTTGCAATATGTATAGGTGTAATAGTTTGGGGAGTTTTAGCTAAGGGGTTCTGGATACCTCAAATAGCAGCAGTATTTTTAATAACGGGATTATTTAGTGGAATAATAGGAAGACTTTCAGGAGATGAAATGGCAGATGCATTTTTAGAAGGCGCAAAAGGTATGATAGGTGCAGCTGTTATGATAGGATTTGCAAGAGCTATAGTAATAGTTGCTGAAAATGCAAGTATAATAGATACAATTTTATATAACTTATCTAATGTAATAGGACAGTTACCTTCATTATTAGCAGCTTGTATAATGTACCCTATACAAATGTTCATCAACTTCTTTGTTGGCTCAGGTTCAGGACAAGCAGCTTTAACAATGCCAATACTAGCACCACTTGGTGATTTAATAGGAGTATCTCGCCAATTAACAGTTTTAATATTCCAATTTGGAGATGGTTTCTCAAATATTATCTTCCCAACATCAGGAATATTAATAGCTTGTTTAGGAATAGCTGGAGTTCCTTTTGGAAAATGGTTCAAATGGGTACTTCCATTACAAGGAATATTATTTGTTTTAGCAATAACATTTATCACAATAGGTTCGCTTATGGGATGGTCATAATAAGAGAGGGAGATTACATATGAAAGAATTATTAAATAAAGAAGTAGAAAATTTAAGAAATGAATTAGTTGAAATTAGTGAATATATGTATCACAATCCAGAGCTGGGAAATGAAGAGTTTAAATCTGTTCAAAAACTGACTTCACTATTAGAAGAACATAATTTTATAGTGGAAAAAGAGTTTTTAGGACTTAAAACTGCTTTTAGAGCAGTATATGACAGTAATAAACCAGGTTTAACAGTTGGTTATTTATGCGAATATGATGCTCTTCCAGAAATAGGTCATGGGTGTGGACACAATATGATAGGTACCATGTCAGCAGGTGCCGGTGTTATTTTAAGTAAAATTTTAGATGAGGTGGGAGGGCGTATCATAGTATATGGAACTCCTGCTGAAGAAACTGATGGAGCAAAAGTAATATTTGCAGAAGAAGGAGTCTTTGAAGAGTTGGATGCAGCAATGATACTTCATCCTTCCAACGCAACTAGCAAAAGTGGAACATCTATGGCACTTTATCCACTACAATTTACATACAAAGGGAAAACTGCCCATGCGGCATCTTGCCCACAAGATGGTATAAATGCATTAAACAGTGTTATACAATTATTCAATGGAATTGATGCTCTTCGCCAACACGTAACACCAGATGTTAGAATGCACGGAATAATAACTAATGGAGGTGTTGCTGCAAACATAGTTCCAGACGAAGCAGTGGCACAGTTCTACTTTAGAGCAGCTAAAAAAGAAACTGTTACTGAGTTGTTGGAAAAGGTTAAAGCTATAGCAGAAGGTGCAGCACTTATGACAGGTGCCACACTTGAAATGGAAAGATTCGAGTTACCCTATGATAATTTAGTAACTCATGAAAATTTATCAGATGCTTTTACTGAAAATCTTAAGGAACTTGGTATTACAGAGTTTGCAACAGACAAGATTTTTGGTTCAAGTGATATAGGCAATGTAAGCCATATAGTACCTACTATTCATCCTAATATAGGTATATGTGATCGTAGCGTGATTAGTCATAGTAGAGAAATGGCTGATGCGACTGTAACAAAACTTGGACATGAGAGATTGATTACAGGAACGTTGGCTCTTGCTTATACAGGATATGATGTTTTAACTAAAAAAGTTGAGTTATAAATAGAAAAAACTTCTAGTCTACAATTTAGAGGCTAGAAGTTTTTTGTTTATTGATTACCATAAGTTGAGCTATAATAGACTACAAAAAAAGTGTATATATGCTATTTTTCATTATTTACATTAACAAGAAACTAAAACTGTTAAATATATATCCAGTTATAATTATACCAATAGTAACTATTCCAACAAAGATACATAATAATTTTGGCTTAATCACCTTACTAAGCATTATTATAGATGGAAGTGATAGGGCTGTCACACTCATCATAAATGCTAAAATAGTGCCAATAGGGACACCAGCCATAAACAATGCTTCGGCTATAGGTATTGTACCAAAAATATCTGCATACATAGGTATACCAACTATTGCAGCTATTAAAACTGAGAATGGGTTTTCGTGACCTAATATAGAAAGAATCATATCTTGTGGTATCCAGTTATGAATTAATGCACCTATACCAACACCAATTAGAACA
>OKWN01000569.1_pt1 | contig 14673 bp, 12 predicted proteins | sample 1607151 | NCBI WGS metagenome assembly OKWN01 (sample SAMN07501046, study PRJEB24779) | human gut metagenome | isolation source: stool | host: human infant | place: USA: Pittsburgh, PA | reverse complement strand
TTGTGAATTATATAAGATAAAAAAAGAAGATATTATTAATATTATAGAATTTAAGCCAGCTAATGCAATAAAAATAACAATAAAGAGACCTATAGCTTCAGGTGACTTAGGCGAAACAGATGTATATGGGGCTCAGCAACATGCACCACTTTTAAGTATAGAATTTTAATTAAAATAAAGACAATTATTTATAATAATATAAGTAATTGTCTTTATTTAATGTAGCAACAAAATATATACGTATCGAAGCAAATTTTTTTATACACAATATATGAATATGGAAATTGATAAATAAATACATATATGATAACATTTACTTATAAGCTGACCCTAAAGACATGGTCTAAGGGGAAAGGGATTAATACTTAATCTCTCTGATTTCTTAAGTATTTTCTTGTGAAATTACATATAAGAAATATGAATATTTATCAGCTGAATAAATATTATTGGGGGGCAAATTTTATGAAAAAAATTTTTACAGTACTTATGTCATTATTAATTACATCAAGCCTTGTAGTAGGATGTAATTCTAGTGATAAGAAAGAAGAGGAAAAGGTTACAGAACCAATTTCAGTAAATGTAGGAGCTCCAGATGGATTACCAGCCATAGCAATTGCAAAATTAGAGCAAGAAAATCCTGAGGTAAAAGAAGGCTATAAGGTGAAGTATACTCTTGAAGCAACTTCTGATGCTTTATCTACAGATGTAATGAAGGAAAGTTTAGATATTGCTATAGTACCATCAAATATGGCAGCAATTGCCTATAATAAAACCTCAAATTATCAAATTGCAGGAACTGTAGGTATGGGATCTTTTTACTTAGTAAGTAGTGATGAAGATGTAACAGGGTTAGACTCATCATTACAAGGAAAAGAAGTTGGGAATATAGGAAAGGGATTAACTCCTGATATAACAGTGCAAGCTTTATTAAAGGAACAAAATGTTGATTTATCATCTATTAAATTTAATTATTCAAATGAAGCTAGTGATTTAATATCACTATTAGCAACAAAAAAGATAACTACAGGTATAGTACCAGAGCCAGCTCTTAGTGGATTACTTACAAAAAATCCTGACTTAAAAGTGATATGTGGTGTAAATGATACTTGGAAAGATGTATTCAAAAATGAAAATGGATATCCGCAGTCAACTTTAATTGTTAAATCGTCTTTTGCAAAAGAAAATTCTGAATTTGTAAAAAGTTTTATTAAAACTTTAGATGAAAATATAAAATATACAAATGAAAATCCAAAAGAAGCAGGAGAATTTGCTGTTAAATTTGGTGTAAATGTGAAGGCGCCTTTATTAGTAAAAGCTATAGATAGAACTAACTTAAAGTTTATAGCTATAGATAACTGCAAAGATGATTATACAAATTATTATAATAGTTTGTTCTCATTTAATCCTAAAGTTTTAGGTGGAAAAGTACCAGATGAAAATATATACTATATAGAAAAATAAATAGATTTTAAATTCCTTACTTATATTATGGTAAGGAATTTTTTGTAAAATATGGATAAAAGTGTCAAAATAAGTAATATTTTATATATTACTAATAGGAGGTGTTGTTAATGGGTAGAAAATATCTTATTGCCCTTGATGCTGGTCATGTAATGGAGACTACAGGTAAAAGAACTCCTCCACTTCCAAAAGATCTATATATGGATGGAAAGTTAGTAAGAAAAAATGTGAAGTTATTAAAGAGAATGAGTTTAATGAGGCTGTATGTAAGTATTTAGAAATATCTTTAAAAAGATGAGGATTTGATGTATTACAAGTTGCATCAGGAGATAGTGATATACCGTTGCAAACAAGGGTAAGAAGAGCCAATTTAGCAGATGCAGATGCATATATAAGTGAACACTATAATGCTGTGGGAGGAAAGTGTCAAAGTAAGGTTAAAGGTCTTGTGACTATAATACATTATAACTCATCAAGTAAATCAAAAGAACTAGCTAAAAATGTGCATGAGGAGTTGTTGAAGCTTCATAAAGATCATAACTGTAAAAATTTTGGTTTGAGAAAAGATACAGATATTTCAGGATTTAGTTTATATGTACTTAGAAATACGAAAATGCCTGCTATTTTAACAGAATCTAAATATGTAGAAAGCATAGTAAAATAGCGACTTTTAATAAGCATTTATCTAAGAATAAATGCTTATTTCAATTTAAACATATTTTAATAGGAAGATATTGATTATATATTAAATAATTTACTTTAGTATTGGAGAAAATAAAGTTATATATTTATAACAATATAAACTTGAGGTGATGATATGAATAATAATATGTTTAATTTAAATCACAAATCTGATTATTATTTGATGAATAACTATGAAAATAATTTTGATAATAATGAGTGGAATAATGATGAAATTGTAATTAATAATGATAGTATACCGATTAATGATGATTATAATAATGAGTATGGATATAATAAAAAATATTCATTTACCCCAAAAAAAGGTTTTACATTTAAGCAAGATAAGTATAAATAGCTCATAAGATATTAATAGAAAAAATACTTTATTAAACTCAATAAAGTATTTTTTAAATTGTGTGATATAAGTGTAATAATTTATGTTAAAATAATAATGAAAAAAGTTTAGGGAGATTGTATGATATGAATGAAAATGTAAAATGGGTAAATGAAAAAAGGATAGAAAAAACTATAAATAATTTAGAAAAAAATAACATTAAAGGTTATTATGCAAAAAGTAATGATGAACTTATAAATATAATTAAAGATATAGCAAAAGAAGGTGAAATGGTATCTGTTGGAGGATCTAGTACTTTATTTGAAACTAATGTAATAGATTTGCTTAGGAGTGGAAGATATAATTTTTTAGACAGATATGAAGAAAACCTTACACCAGCTGATATGAAAGCGCTTTACAGAAAAACTTTCTGTGCAGACACATATTTTTCATCTGTAAATGCTATTACAGAAGAAGGAGAAATTTTTAATGTTGATGGAAATGGTAATAGAGTAGCAGCCATGTTATATGGTCCAGATAAAGTTATATTAGTAGTTGGAGTAAACAAAATAGTTAAAAATATAGACGAAGCAGTTAAGCGTAATAAAGTTTTAAGTGGTCCAGCAAATGCAAAAAGGCTGAATGCAGCCACTCCTTGTGCAAAGGTAGGCTATTGCATGGACTGTAAAAGTGATGACAGAATATGCTGTGAATATACAGTTATAAAAAGACAAAGAACAGCAAATAGAATGAATGTTATATTTATTAATGATGTTTTAGGATTTTAACTGGAGGAAATATGAAAAAAGTTAAGTTTATTTACAACCCAAATTCAGGAGAAAGAAGAATTTCTCATGAACTTGATAAGATAATAAAGATATATCAACAATACGACTATATTGTAGTGCCTTTTAGGCTTAGTAAAAATAGACCAGTAGAAGATGCTTTTTTTGATATAGATACTAATTATGATCATATATTAATTTCTGGTGGAGATGGGACGGTAGATTTAATTTTAAATGCTATGAAAGTGTTAAATATTGATATTCCTATAGGCATTTTACCATGCGGAACGGCAAACGATTTTGCAAAGGCGGTCAATCTTCCATTTAATCCAAAGGATTCTATTGAAAGAATTGTTAATTCAAAACCTAAAAAAATTGATATTGGAAAAATTAATGATAAATACTTTATAAATGTGGCAAGTGCAGGAATGTTTACAGATGTATCCCAAAAAATTAATCCTGATTTTAAGAATTCCATAGGAAAAGTATCTTATTACTTAAAAGGTATTGAAGAAGCATTATATATGAGAAAATTTAGTATTGAAGTAGAATCAAAAGAGATGGAATATAAGGGCGACATGTATCTAATGCTAATTTTCAATGGAAAAACTGCTGGTAATATTAATCTTGCTTATAAAGCCAAGGTAGATGATGGATTGTTAGATGTTATTATAGTAAAAGAAGTTTTACTTCCAAATATGTTACCTTTACTTATAAGCGTATTAAAAGGTGAACACCTTGAAGGGTACAATAAGGATGAAATATTATACTTTAAAACAGATAAATTGAAAATTGATTGTAAAGATAATTTAATTACAGATATTGATGGAGAGAAGGGTCCAGATTTTCCTTTAGAGATAGAATGTATTAAAGATGGCATCCAATTATTGGGTTATTAGTAAATTTTAAAAAATGAATATTTAAGCTTAAATAGGTTAATATATAAGTAATGGTTGATGCAAATCAATCTAACTTAATCTAATCATGAATATGTGTGTTTATGATTTCCTTGGGAGTTTAAGTATATTTGATATTTTTTAATATCCGTCGAATATAATGAAGATACTAGATTCCTCATCTACTATCGTGCAGATAGTTATGATTCAATACCCAAGGTTTGAAAATGTAACTAGCTTGCAAACTATGTTTGATGACTTGAGGTAAGGGCTAAGTGAAAGCTTTTGTCCTGGAAAAAGCACTGATTTGGAGACTATAATCCCCAAGATAGTGCTTTTTCTTTTGCTTTAAATTATATGAAATGAGATAAAAGAAGGATTAGTATGACTTTATTTTAAAAAGATTATTATAGAAACTATTTTGATAAGATGTTTTTTGACATATATCAGAATAGTTTTTTATTTTTGTTGCGAAACCATACCCCCATAGGTATAATTTAAGTATACCTAGGGGGGTATATCTAAAAGGGAGGAGTAATTGTAATATGAAAAATTTATTAAAAGATGAAATAAAAAGAGATATTTTATTTTTAGTAATATCAGGAATTGCACTTATACTTAGCTTTAGCCATGTAAAATTATTCAACGTGGATTTGGCTTGGATTGCTGTTATATTTTGTGGACTACCTATTATAAAAGAAGGTATAGAAGGTCTTGTAACAGAGTTTGATATAAAAGCTGATGTACTTGTATCCATGGCGCTTATTGCCTCAGTAATAATTGGAGAAATCTTTGCAGCAGGTGAAGTGGCATTTATAATGCAAATAGGGGCTTTCCTTGAAGAATTTACAGTTAGAAAATCAAGAAAGGGAATTGAAAAATTAGTTCATTTAACACCTACTTTGGCAAGGTTAGTAGTGAATAATGAAGAAAAATCCATAAATGCCAAGGACGTTAAGGTGGGAGATTTACTTAGAGTTAATCCAGGAGAAACTATAGCAGTAGATGGCGTGATTACAAAAGGAAAAACTTCCATAGACAATTCTGTAATGAGTGGAGAATCTATACCTGTGGATTTAAGTGAAGGAGACAGTGTATGTTCTGGAGCAGTTAATCAATTTGGATCTTTTGAAATGAAGGCAACAAAGGTGGGAGAAGATAGTTCTATACAAAGAATGATAAAACTTGTTCAAAGTGCTGATGCTAGCAAAGCAAAAATAGTAGGTTTGGCAGATAAATGGGCAACTTATATAGTTGTTGCTGCATTTTCTAGTGCTATTTTAACTTGGTTAATTACAGGAGAAATAATAAGAGCAGTTACAATTTTAGTTGTATTTTGTCCTTGTGCTTTAGTACTTGCCACACCAACAGCCATAGTAGCAGCCATAGGAAATGTTTCAAAACATGGTATTTTAGTCAAAGAAGGAGATGCACTAGAGCGACTTTCAAAGGTGAACAAAATTACCTTTGATAAAACTGGTACATTAACTTATGGAAAACCAAGTGTGGAAGAAGTTGTTAGTGTTATGCATGACTTAAGTAATGAAGAACTTTATGAAATGGTAGCCTCATGCGAACTATATTCAGAACATCCTCTTGGAAGAGCCATAGTATCTTCTTTTAAAGAAAATCACAAAGTGGAAGTGAATCCGCCACAGGAATTTAAAATAATTCCAGGCAGAGGTGTAATTGCCAAAGTAAATAATAAAAAAATAATAGCAGGAAATAAACATTTACTTTTAGATGAAAAATTTAAAAGAGAAGAAATTAGATTTATAAGAGAAAAACATAAGAATCAAGGTAAATCAATAATTTATATTGGAATAGATAATAAAGTAGGTGGATATGTAATACTTAGTGATACTTTAAGAAAAGAATCAAAGTCTATGGTGGAAAGTATAAAAAGTTTGGGTATAAGTCCAGTACTTTTAACAGGAGACAATAAGTACGTATCAGAAAGTATTGCATCTCAAGTGAATATAGAAGAAGTAAAATCAGAATGTTTTCCTCAGGACAAACTTGAATTAATAGATAAGTATCAAGAAAATGAAAATAAAATGGTTTGTATGGTTGGGGATGGAATTAATGATGCTCCAGCCCTTAAAAAAGCTTATGTTGGAATCGCAATGGGGGGAATAGGTAGTGATATAGCTGTAGATGCAGCTGATATAGTACTTGTTAGAGACGATATAGACAACTTACCTCACTTATTAAATTTATCGAAACATATGATGAAAACCATTAAAATAAATATTGCTTTTTCTTTAGGGCTAAACTTTATAGCTGTAATTCTTGCCATGACAGGAGTTTTAGGTCCAGTTGTTGGAGCACTTGTTCATAATGCAGGTTCAGTTCTTGTTATTATAAATTCAGCATTACTTTTAAAATATAATAAAAAATCAAATAAAATTGAGAAAGATTTAGTATATAAAGATTCTAGAACAAATAGTGAAGTAAGTTGTTCTAATTTATAAAAATTTAATTTGATAAATTAATTAAAATAAAAAAATCCTTGCTTTACCGATCAAGCAAGGATTCCAAAATATATTATAAAAAGGGGTTTATTAGGGAATATATTTTTTGGGGAGTAATCAGTTATTGGGGAAATAACTGTATATTTATAATAACAAAATTCGACAAACTTTGCAAGAATAATTTTATAATTTATTTAAAAATTTTAAAAGAGTATAAATTGAAAGATCAAATTTATACTCTTTTTTTACATATAAGGAAATTACATTGCTCTCAAATCTGGGAAGAACTCATGAAGCTAAGTAATACCAACAAATATTGAGATATAAAAAAGTTGTTTTTAAGTAACTAAGTTGTATGAAGTGGTAACGAGGATATATCGTTGACTATATGCTTCTCAATTTTGGCCATATGAGCGAAGCGAATTTCGTATTATCTCTACTTTTTCTCTGTACATCAAATCTCTACTATTAATCATCTAACTTATTTATTATTTAGAATATATTTTAAAAAAAATATAAAACTAAACTAAGGAGGAAGTACAAAAATGACACAAATAGAAAATCACCATATGGAAAATAAAAAAGAATCTAAATCTACAATAGCCGTATCTAGAAAGGAAATTAAGTATTTAGTATCCCTTAAGGATAGATTATATTTATTAAGTTGCTTAGATAAATTATTAACACCAGATGCTTATGGTGGGTATAATGGATATTCAGTTAGAAGTTTATATTTTGATAGTATATCAAATATTGATTATATAGAAAAAGTAACTAAAGCATATGAAAGAAAGAGAATTAGACTTAGAAATTATACAACTAAGGACACAACTGTAAAATTTGAAATTAAAAGAAAATATTATGGAAGGCAGCTAAAAGAAACTATAAAAATAACTAAAGAAGATGCCATAGAAATTATAAATGGGAATTATGAAGTGTTATTAAAATATGATACAGATATTTCTGAGTATGCTTATAATTTAATGACTACAAATCATTACAGACCAGTTTCACTTGTTGAATATGATAGACGTGCATATACTCATAAGTGTTTTAATACCAGAATAACACTAGATAATAACTTAAGGTACACAGATTTTGATTATGATTTGTTTAGTGATAATGTGAATTTTAAACAAGCACTAGACAAAGATAAAACTATACTAGAAGTTAAATATGATAGATTTTTGTTTGCACAAATCCAAGATATATTATCAAACTGTGATTTATTAGGAAAACCACCAAGTAAATATGAAACATCAAGGCAATTATTAAAACAATATTATTATTAAATAAAGGAAGGTTAATATGGGTGAATTAATAAATTTAGAAACAGTATTAGAAAATAGTTTGCAAGTTATAAGTCTGAAAGAAATATTAGTAATATTATCTTTCTCAATGATATTATCAGTAATATTATGTACAACATATAAGTTTTCAAATACAACATTGACATATAATAAAAAATTCAGTGTAACACTGGCTATGGTGGCGTTTTTATCAACAGTATTTATGCTTATTATAAAAACTAATTTGATGTTGTCTGTAGGGATGCTAGGTGCACTATCTATAGTAAGATTCAGAACAAATATAAAAGATACTAGAGATGCAGGATATATATTTTGGGCATTATGTATAGGAATAACATCTGCAACAAATAATTATACTACTGGAATAATAAGTTCAGTTATAATGTCTATATTAATGTTAGTGACAAGCAAAGAACCAAAAAACAGTGAATCATTACTACTAGTTGTTAGAGGAGAAAATACAGATATAAAATTGATACAAGATATAGTAAATGAAGCAAAAGGAACTAGTAAAATCAAAGCAAAAAATATATTGAGTGATTCATTTGAGTTGGTATACGAGCTAAAAATAGCAAAAGATGAGGATAATAAAATTATAGAAAGTTTACGTTCCTTAGATGGAATAGACAGTGTTAATATATTAGCACCAAATTCAGAAGTTATATAAAAAGAGCCAAGGGCTCTTTTTTTTATGTAAAATAAAGTTAAATATATGACTTTTATGTAGACATACATAAATTACATATTTTTTAACAAATTTAACAATATATCTAAAAGTGAAATTTATAAATTTAAAATGTTAAAAAGTTAATAATAAATATAAGTTTTGATAGAGAAATAAGTATTTTTATAAGGATATATATTTAACCAAATATATATCTAACATTTAATCATAGACTAATCGCAACTTAGGAGGCAAAATATGTGCGGACATGTGGCAATATATTATAAAACAGCACAACCTGATTTAGCAAGACAAAAAGCTATAAGAGATGCAAATAAAGAAATATATCATAGAGGACCAGATGATGAAGGATATTATGAAAATGATAAGATAAGTTTTGGATTTAGAAGACTAAGTATAATAGACATAGAAAGTGGCCATCAGCCCTTTGAAAAAGACAATAATGTGATAATTTTTAATGGTGAAATATATAACCATGAAGAATTAAGAAAAAAATTAGAAGAAAAAAATCATAAATTTACTACTAATTCAGATACTGAAGTACTTTTAACATCTTATATTGAAATGAAAGAAAAATGTGTTGAAAAATTAAGGGGAATGTATGCTTTTTTAATATGGGATGAAGAAAATCAAATTTTATTTGGAGCAAGAGACATATTTGGTATTAAACCTTTGTATTACTTTGAAAATGAAGATTTTATAGCTTTCTCATCAGAGTACAAATCTTTATTACTTTTATTCAATGAAAGAAGTATTGATGAAGAGGTTTTACAACAATATCTATCATTTCAATATACAAATGGTGAAGGTACCATGTTAAAAGAAATAAAAAAAATACCACCACATCATTACTTTACTATAAGAGATGATATACTTACTATAAAAAATTATTATGATATTGATTACAAAACAAGAAATGATATAAGCAAAGAAGATGTTTATAATGTGATTAATGAATCTGTTAAAAAACATTTAATATCTGATGTTGAAGTAGGAACATTTTTATCTGGAGGTATTGATTCATCCATAATAGCAACCTTAGCTTCTAAAATTAACCCTAATATAAAATCATTTTCAGTAGGTTTTGGAATAGATGGATACAATGAGTTAGATATAGCTAAAAAAACTGCTGATGAATTAGGAATAGAAAATATACAAATTAAGGTGAGTCAAAAAGAATATATAAAATCTTTGCCAGAAGTTGTTAAACTACTAGATGATCCGCTAGCTGATCCATCAGCTCTTGGAATATATTTTTTATCTAAGGAAGCGAGAAAACATGTCAAAGTTGTCTTATCTGGAGAAGGAGCAGATGAATTATTTGGAGGGTATAATATCTATAAAGAATATTTTAGTATAAAACCTTTATTAAATATGCCTAATAAACTTAATGATACAGTAAATAAAATAGCTAATATTATGCCAGAAGTAAGAGGTAAAAGTTATTTGATTAGATCAACTACACCCTTAAGAGATAGATATATAGGTAATGCAAAAATATTTGAAAATAAGGAATTAAAAGAAGTTTTAAATAATTATAGTGATAATTTCATTTATCAAAATTCAACTAAATCTATTTATGATGAAGCAGAAAAAAGAGGATATGATTATGTAACTACTATGCAATATATAGATATGAATACATGGCTGCCAGGAGATATTTTATTAAAAGGAGATAGAATGTCGATGGGTGCATCTATAGAACTTAGAGTTCCATTTTTAGATAAAGAAGTTCTTGAATTATCTTCTAAGTTAAGTTTAGATCAAAAAGTTACAAAGAACCAATCTAAAGTATTACTTAGAGAAGCATTTAAAGATATAGTTCCAAAACACGTAGTTGAAAAGAAAAAGCTAGGATTTCCAACACCAATAAGAGTTTGGTTAAAAGAAGAATTAGGTGATGTAGTAAGAAAAACTATATTAGATTCAAATATTGATGAATTTATTAATAAGGATTATGCTATAAAACTTTTAGATGAACATATATGTGATAAAAAAGATAATTCCAGAAAAGTATGGACTATATTTATGTTTGCTTTATGGTATCAAATTTTTATTGAAAAATTAAATATACAATTTTAATAATTATTTTGAACAAGTATTATATTTGAATCATTTAAATTTTTTATTGACAAAAAAATTATATGTTATAAAATGGAGTAGTAAAATAAATATGATCGGATGAAAATAATCTTAGACATTACTTAGATGTAAGGCCGAAGAAGCAAAAAAAAGATTTTATCTTAATCTTTTTTGAAACTGACAGGCAAAAGGAAGATTGTTTGACGAAGCTTTGGAGAGAACGGATACCGTCGCCTACGTGGCTATAACCAACTGGCAAAAGGACAGAGTAATAAGATGCTTATTTAGCATGCTTATTACTCTGTCTTTTTTTGTTAAAAAATATAAATTGAATACAAAGCATAACTCTCAAATTAAAAATCATATTTATCTACGAATATACATTTTAAAAATTCATATAAGAGGAGAAAAAATTATTTATGAGAATGATGTTAGTAGGATCAGGAGCAGTAGGAGAATCAATATTAAGGATACTAGAAAGTAGAAAAAATCATAATGAATGGTTAGAATTTGTTTTAGTAGCTGATTACGATTTACAAAGAGCCAATGAAGTAATAGAAAATTTAAAAGAAAAAGAAAATTATAAAGCAGTTCAAGTTGATGCTAGAAATAAAGATGAAATGATTGAATTAATAAAAGAATACAGTATAGATTTTGTAATGGATTCAGCCGCACCATTTGTAAGTAACATAATTTTTGATGCTGCTTATGAGGGTGGCGCAAATTACGGAAGTATGGGAACTTGGTCGGTGCCTATGGATAATCCTAAATTTGGTCTTGGTATAGAAAATAGTTATATAGAACCTATGACTAAGTATAATTTTGATAGACATGAAGAGTGGAAAAAGAAAAATCAGATGGCTTGTATATGTATGGGAATAGACCCAGGTGTTGTTAATGTATTTGCTAAATACGCTGCAGAATATGAATTTGATGAGTTGCATGAGATACACGTAAAAGATGGGGGCAACTTAGAAATACCAGGAGCTAAAGAAAATGACATAACCTTTGGATTTAATGTATGGACTATTTTAGATGAGGTTATGAATCCAAATGTGGAGTATGATAAAGAGAAAGGTGGATTTATAGTAGAAGATGCTTTTTGTGGAGAAGAAAAATTTATCATGCCTGAAGGTGTTGGAGAAAATACTTTGGTAAAAGTAGAACATGAAGAAGTTGTTACTATGCAAAGATATTTAAGTAAATATGGGCTTAAGAAAGTTACTTTCAAAATAGCATTAGATCCATCTTTAATAAATGCATTAAAAGTAATTGATTCTTTGGGGCTTAGAAGTATACATCCAGTAGATGTAGGTGGAGTAAATGTAGTTCCAAGAGATGTAGTTGCAGCTTGTGCACCACAACCAAAAGATATTGGTAATGAAATGACAGGTATGATGCTTGTTGGTGTTCACTGTATAGGTATAAAAGATAAAAAGAAAAAAGAAATATTTATGTATCAGCCTTTTGATAATAAAGAATCAATAAGAAGATGGGGGATGCAAGCAGTAGTAGCTCAAACAGGATTTGGTGCAGCTCTTAGTATAGAACTTATAGGTAGAGGAATTTGGAAAGGAGAAGGAGTATTTTCACCAGAATATTTTGATCCAATTCCATATCTAGATTTAATGAAAGAAAGTGGATTTAGATATGAAATAGTATAATCCTATATTTAAGTGGAATAATAAACTTAAAAAATGATATTAAGTAATTTTATGATTATATGAAATATACTTAATATTCATTTTTAATAATGTGAATTTTTATACAAGGAGAATACATATGATTTTAGACAAAGAAAAATATTTAAAAGTTAGAGCAGTACAAGCTCAAGGAGCTAGAACTGTTAAAGAAGTTAAGGATATGACTGATATAGTTATAGAAAATGATGATGAATATAGCGAGATAGATAGAGTATTACAAAATGCTTGTAAGTGTCAAAATGTATCAGTAAACGAAGTTGTAGAAGCAGTTAAAAATGGTGCAGATACTATCGAGAAAGTTATGGCGGAAACTAAAGCAGGTACTGGATGCGGTAGATGTAAAGCAGTATTACAAAATATTATAGATAATAAAAAATAATTAAAAAGCCTTAGTAGTTTCATATAAGTGAAACCTAAGGCTTTTTAATTATTGTATAGAAAAATAATAAAATAAAATTTGGATGTTTTTATTCAAGCCAATACCTATTTGTCATAAATTTTGTAAAATGTATTATATTTGTTAGGCGCTAAAAAAATACAATAACTAAAATTAAACATTTTAATTTAAAAAGTAACAAATTAATACTATTTTCATAATATTATATTGAGATAAAAATATCTTAATATAAGCTAGGAGTGGATAAGCTTGGGTAATTACAAAAGTACCAAAAAACATTATATAGAGTCTGACAAAAAATGTAATAAATCATTCTCTTACGATGAAAATTATTATAAGGAAAAATACGATGACAAACATTGTGGTAATAAATATAAAGATGATTATTACTACACAGACAAATATCCAAAAGACATATACTGTGATAATTATTGCTGTAAAGATAAATATCCAGATGATAAATGCTGCGACAATGATAAAAAATGTAAAAAATCAGATTCATTTCCATCAGATTGTTGTACAGAAACTATAAGACAAGCTCTTAAAATTATAAGAGAAGCTGCACGTTCTTTAGGAAACTCTGCAACATTAGATGTGGTAATATATACAACTGATGGAAGCACTTTTACTATAACTTTTACTAGAAATAAGTGTTCAGTAGAAATAACAGATGATGCTATTATATACAACTGTGTAGCTATAGCTTTAAATAGCATATCAAAAATAGAAATATTAACTAGTTCTTTATCTGAAAATTTTAGAAATAGACTTTTAAATAAATTGTACGCTTTGGCTGAAAGTTGTGAAAATCCTTATTTAGCATATGACTTAGATGATGAAAGTTATTGTCCAAGATGTAAAAAAGAAAAATGTAACTGTAAATGTGACAATACTTTAGGAGATTATGTTGTAAACAATGTTGATGAACTATCTGGAGTAGGCCGTATTGGAGATACTAGACCAATATTTGCTGTAAGTGAGGTAAATACTACTCTTGTTGTAAATAATGTAGAGCCAATTTTAGATACTGAACAAGTATTAGAAACTGCTGAAGTTAATGCTTCTTTTGTAAATGTTGTGGCTGATGTAAACACAATAAGCACAGGTGTAGTAAAAAATATAACTACAAATAATCAACAAGTAGTTAGAGATATACAACAAACTACGGAAAGAATTCTTACTGCATCATTTGTTGATGATGTTAATGTTGTGGCTAGTGTTTCTCCTTTTACTACATTTGTAGTGCAAAGCGTAACTACAAATGGTAATAATATAAGTGTTGTAAATAACTATTCTACAGATCAAGTTGTAAGAAGTATTACAAAAGCTAGTGAAGTTGTTACTAATATTGTGGATTATGATACAGCTCAGCTTGTAAATGAAATAACTACTAGCGAAGTACAGGTAGTACAAAGTATAGATGAGTTTCCTGTCAATGTAATTGGTTCAGTATCTTCAACAACATTACTTGGAGTATCAGGTGTAACTTATGCTACTAAAAATGTTATAAATAGTGTAACTCCAGTTAGAGAAACAGTAATAATTGCTTCTGATCCTTCTTTTGCTGATGCAATAACTGAAATTGATACTAATACTATTACAATAAATCAAGATATTTCAATATCTACAGCACCAGTTGTAACTGATGTTCCTTACACACCTATAAATGTTGTAAATGGTATTACAACTAACAGAATACAAATAGTTGATGGTATGACTGTATTTGCTGGTGAAGCTGTGGAGGATTTGTCATTTACAACAACTCCTCTTGTAGATGATGTAGATTCTACTACCATATCAGTTGTAAGTTCAGTTACATTTGATGCTACTGATGTATTGTTACATTCTGAAAATCATTTTGC
>OKWN01000561.1_pt1 | contig 15092 bp, 14 predicted proteins | sample 1607151 | NCBI WGS metagenome assembly OKWN01 (sample SAMN07501046, study PRJEB24779) | human gut metagenome | isolation source: stool | host: human infant | place: USA: Pittsburgh, PA | reverse complement strand
TAAGCTTTTTTATATTTGTGATTATAGGAGGATTGGGATGGAAAAAGTAAGCAATAATATTAAATTCTGCGCATTTATTAATATTTTGAGAACTTATTCTAGTGAAGATGTCTCCATATCCATAAAAGAAATAAACTATCATATGAAAAAAAAAGCTGGGTATCACTTTAGACAGAAGGACCATGTATGCATATATTAAAGATATGAGGAACATTGGTCTAGAAGTCAGTGGTTACGATAAGGAAAAAGAGGGCTATTTCCTTAAAGACTTCTTTTTTAAAGAGTATGAGTTGAAGCTTTTAATGGATTCAGTTAAGGCTAGTAAGTTTATCACCAAGAAAAAAACTGAAGAACTTCTAGAAAAAATAAGTACACTAAATTTTATTTTCAGAGGCAGAATTGTAGAAAGTAATGTATTTATTGATGACGCTGGTAAAAATATCAACGAGAAAATTTATGACAATCTTAATCTTATCAATGAGGCAATCACACAAAATAAAAAAATTACTTTTAACTATTGTCAGAATGACTGTAACCAGGGGATAGGTTGCAATGAAAAAGATGACAATGGGAAAGGACATCTAAAAGTCAATCCAATAAGCATGGTAAACAACCATGAAAACTATTACTTAGTATCTATTCAGGACAACTTAGAAGAAATCACTTATTATAGGATAGAAAATATGAAATCCATAGAAATTTTGGAAGAGGAAATTAAGGACCCAAGTTTTATTGAAAATTTTAGTTACGGGCTTAATGCTTCCGATAACATGGAAACAATTATTGCACAAGATTTAAAAGAGTACATGGAAATTGGAGGGAATAATGGAACAAAGTATTAACCTAAGAGAATATGTGGACATGTTCAAAAGAAGAAAACTTATAGTTATTTTAATAATGATTATATGTTTAGCACTTGGTGGGTACAAGACTTATAAGAATTATGTTAACTATGTTCCGACTTACAGATCTACAGTAACAGTAAGAATTAACACAGCAAAACAAGTGAAAAAAAGCAAAAGTAGCAGTAGCAGTACAAATTCAACACAAACAGATCCATATTCAACTTACAACATTTCTCAAAATCAAAATATTGCTGGAACATATTATTCCTTAGCATCATCGAGCAATGTAAAAAGTTTAGTGGCAAGCTCTTTGAAAATCTCATCGGCAGAGGTGGGAAGTATAAGTGCCACAGTTAGAGAAGAAATGGCTGAATTTATTGATATTTCTATAATTAGTAGAAATGCAGAGGTAGCAAAAGATGCAGCGAAGAAAATTCCAGAAGCTTTTAACGAAGAATTAGTAAGACTTATTGGAATTGATTGTGTGGAAGTTGTATATGATGCATCAGAGCCAGCATTAATAGGAAGATCGAGGGATTTAACGCTTTTTAAATTTGCAGCAATAGGAATTGTATTATCTATATTCTTTGTTTTACTTAGAGAATGTTTGGACACAAAAATAGTTACACCAGATGATGTAAACAAATACTGGAATTATCAATTAATAGGAACTGTTCCTTTAGACAAAGATTCTTCCAAGGGAAAACATGGTAAGAAAAAATAAGGGGGTTAAATATGTTAGGGCTATATGATAGTGGTAGTTTTGAAATTAATGAAGCTTATAGAGAAATAAGAACTAACATCTCGTTAAACACTGATATAAAAACTATAGTTTTTACAAGTGCTGAAATGGATGAGGGTAAAACTACTACAGTATGTTCCATAGCAAAATGTTTCTCTGATTTAGAAAATCATAGAATTCTCCTAATAGACTGCGATTTTAGGAAGAAGTCAGTGGCTAAAACTTTAGAAATAGAAAATAAAAAAGGAATAGCAGACATGACCATGAATGATATGGACAGAAAAGAATGTATAAAAAAAGTGGAAGGATTTGATGTGTTGACATGTGGGGTGTCACCTTCAAACAGCTCAGTATTATTAGAATCAAAAAAATTTAGAGACATCATAGAGAGTCTAAAAGGTGATTATGATTACATTTTTATAGACTCACCACCACTGGGAAGACTGAATGATGCAGCCATATTAGCTAGATACTTAGATGGGACAATAATAGTAAATGCATCAGAATATATAGATCAGCAAATGGCAAAGGTCACAAGAGGTAAACTTGAAAAAGTTAATGCAAATGTTATAGGGGTAATACTTAACAAGTTTAAAGCAGGTGACCACAAATACTACAAGTATTATGGATATTATAAAGAAGAAAAAGGTAAAACGTCATTTTTTAAAAGAAGAAAAAGAAGATAACTGATTTATAGGGGTATGGATGAGTTATTTACAAGGGGAGATGGCTAAATGGGGGCTAAAATTTTAGAGAAAATCAATTACTACAGCAGAGAGTATGGTGATTTTAGATATAGACAAGTAGTATTACTAATATCAGACATCATAATCTTGACGGGGGCTTTTATCATATCTTTATCAGCGACCATGGGCATTTCATATTTGGGAAAAAACATGTTATTACCATTTTTTACAATGATAACAATATGTTTAACAATATTTTCAATCCTTGGAATTTATAGAACATTGTGGTCCACCAGTGTGGACAGAGAAATCATAATGATCTTAATATCTACTATAATTTCAACATTTACATATTTTATTATTTTTAAAATAGAAAAAATAAACTATTACGCTACTTTTTATATTGTAAATATATTACTTACGCATTTGGGAATGTGTGGCATGAGAATTTTATATAGAACAGCAAGAAGGGCAGTACTTTATTTTAGATTAAATCAAAATATGGAAAATAAAATGAAAGTATTGATAGTTGGAGCAGGCTCAGCTGGTAAGCTTATTTTAAAAGAAATATTTGAAAATCCACAGCTAAACATGTGTCCTGTGGGAATAATCGATGACGATGAAAATAAGCGAGGAAAATCTTATTACAACGTACCTGTAATAGGAACGACTAATGACATAGAGCAGATAGTTAAAAATCTACAAATAGATGAGATTATTTTTAGTATAGCTAAAATAAAAAGAAGAAGAAAAAGAGAGATAATGCAAATTTGTAACAATACAAAGTGCAAAATAAAGACTATACCAGGAATTTATGAACTTATTGATGGAAGAGTAAGTATAAAAAAAATCAGAGATGTGGAAATAGAAGACTTGTTAGGGAGGGAAAGTGTACAAATCAGAGACAAAGAAGTACTTCGCTTTATAAAGGGGAAAAAAGTGTTAGTAACAGGAGCAGGGGGATCCATTGGCTCAGAACTTTGTAGACAAATAACTTCACTAAATCCTAGTGAACTAATTTTAGTAGACATCTATGAGAACAATGTATACGAACTTCAACAAGAATTAATAAGAAAATATGAAAATATGGATTTAAAAGTTTTGATTGCATCTGTAAGAGACAAAAATAGAATGGAAGAAATTTTTATAAACTACCAGCCGGAAATAGTATTCCATGCAGCAGCACATAAGCACGTACCTCTTATGGAAGATAGTCCTTGTGAAGCCATTAAAAACAACGTATTCGGAACGTTGAACGTGGCAGAACTTTCAGCTAAGCACAAGGTGAAAAGATTTGTATTAATCTCTACAGATAAAGCAGTAAACCCAACAAATATAATGGGTGCAACAAAAAGATGTTGTGAAATGATAGTACAAACACTGAATAAAAGTAGTGAAACAGAGTTTGTGGCAGTAAGATTTGGCAACGTTTTAGGAAGTAACGGTTCCGTAGTTCCTCTATTTAAGAAGCAGATAGAAGAAGGAGGACCAGTAAAAGTAACTCATCCAGAAATAACAAGATTTTTTATGACAATTCCAGAAGCGGTGTCACTGGTACTGGAAGCAGGAGCAATCGCTAGGGGTGGCGAAATCTTCGTGCTAAACATGGGAGAACCAGTAAAGATTCTTGACTTGGCGAAGAACCTTATTTCACTTAGTGGTTTGGAGCCTGATGTGGATATTAAGATTGAATTTACAGGGCTTAGACCTGGGGAAAAACTTTATGAAGAGATACTTATGGATGAGGAAGGCTTGAGAGAAACAGTGAAAAGCCAGATTTATATTGGGCAACCTATCGAAGTTGATGAAGAAGATTTCTTTGATAAGTTGAGATATTTGAATGAAGTTGCAGAGAAAAACGATGAAGAAGAAGTTAGATATGTAGTAAAGGGGATAGTACCTACTTATATAATAAAGGAAGAAAGAGGAGTGGATAAGGTTGCAATCACAGGGTAAAATTAAACCATTTTACCCTAAGATTAAGCGATTTTTAGATTTCGTAATTTCTATAACAGGAATTGTAATTTTATCACCATTATTTCTTGTAATTATCTTATTAATTAAATTGGATTCAAGGGGACCTGTTTTATTTAAACAGAGAAGAATCGGAGTTAATAAGAAAGAATTTAACATTTTAAAATTTAGAACCATGAGAATTGATACACCAAAAGATACACCTACTCATTTATTAGATAATCCAGAAGTTTATATCACAAAAATTGGGGAATTTTTGAGGAAAACAAGCTTAGATGAATTACCACAGATTATCAATATTATAAAAGGGGAAATGAGTATAATTGGTCCTAGACCAGCTCTTTGGAATCAATTTGATTTAATAGAAGAAAGAGACAAATACAGAGCAAATGATGTAGTGCCAGGTCTTACAGGATGGGCTCAAATCAACGGTAGAGATGAGTTGCCAATATATATGAAAGCTATGTATGATGGGGAATACGTAGAGAAGATGGATTTGTTATTTGATATTAAATGTTTCTTTTTGACTATATTTAAAGTGTTAAAAAAAGATGGGGTTGTTGAAGGAAAATTGGAAAAGTAAAAATACGTTTACTTAGGGGTTTTTAATATGGGGAAAAAACTGTTAATATTAGCAAATCATTTTGCTACTATTTATAAATTTAGAAAAGAATTAGTTTCTAAACTTGTAGAAGAGGGATATGAGGTTGTTATATCTCTTCCCTTTTCACAAGACATAGAAAAAATCAAGGGCCTGGGGGTTAAGGTAATTGATACAAATGTTGATAGGAAAAGTGTTAATCCAATAAAGGATTTAATATTACTTAAAAATTATACGAAAATAATTAAAGAGGAAAAACCAGACTTGGTTTTAGCATATACAATAAAATGCAATATATATGGAGGTATTGCATGTAGATTATATGACATTCCATTTATGGCAAATGTGACAGGGCTGGGAAGTGCTTATTATAGGGGTGGACTTATAAAAAATATAGTAAGTAATTTGTATAAAATAGGTCTAAAAAATGCAAAAGGAGTCTTCTTTGAAAATATTGCTAATGCTCAAGTGCTTATAGATGACAACACTATAGGTGAAGATCAGGCAATAGTACTAAAAGGAGCAGGAGTAAATCTTAATCAGTTTCAATACTGTGAAATGCCTTCAGATGATGTGGTGAAATTCTTATTTGTTGGTAGAATAATGACTGAAAAAGGGGTAAATGAGCTATTTGAAGCAATAAGAAGGATAAAAAAAGAATACTCTAACGTGGAGTTCTCTTTTATAGGATGGTTTGAAGAAGATTATAAAATTTTGATAGAAGATTTAGAAAATGAAGGGCTTATAAAATATTATGGATATCAAGAAGATGTAAGACCTTTTATTAGAGATAGCCACTGTGTAGTTCTTCCATCATATCATGAAGGAATGGCAAATGTGCTTTTGGAAGGCGCTGCAATGGGGAGAGTGCTGATTACTAGTGATATAAATGGTTGTAAGGAAGCTGTGGTGGAAGGTGTTAATGGTTGGACTTGTAAAGTGAAGGATAGTGAAGAGCTTTATGAGAAGATAAGGATGTTTGTTGATATGGATTTTGATAAGAAAGTGGACATGGGTAGAGAAGGTAGAAAACATATGGAGGAGATTTTTGATAAGGATAAGGTAGTTGAGGAAACTGTGGAGGAAATAGCAGAACAAAATGGAAGAGAATGTTATGTGGTTTAAAAAGCAACCAACTTTAACTATATTTACACCAACATATAATAGAGCATATACTTTAAATTTATGTTATGAAAGTATGCTTAGACAGACATGCAAAGATTTTGAATGGTTGATTATAGATGATGGTTCTTATGATAATACAAAGGAATTAGTTGAAAGCTGGATTAAAAAAGATAATGGATTTAAGATTAGATACATATATAAAGAAAATGGTGGTATGCATACAGCACATAATACTGCATATGAACATATCTATACTGAGCTTAATATGTGTATTGATTCAGACGATTATTTAACAGATGATGCTATTGAATTAATTTTGAATTTTTGGAATGAAAACAAAAGCTCAAAATATGGTGGCATTATTGCTTTGGATATATTTAAAAATGGTGAAATAATTGGAACAGAATTACCGAATAAAAAATTTACTACTTATCATGGATTTTATGAATATGGAGGTAAAGGAGATAAAAAAGTTATTTATAGGACTGATATAATGAAAAAATATCCACATTATCCAGAATATAAAGATGAAAAGTTTGTTGGACTTTGTTATAAATATTTGTTAGCTGACCAACAGTATCCCTTATTAATCTTAAATAAACCAGTTTGTGTTGTGGAGTATTTACCAGATGGATCTACCCAAAATATAATGAATCAATTTGTAAAAAATCCAAAAGGATACGCTTTTTTAAGAAAAGAAAGAATGAAATATTGTAAAACATTTAAATGGAGGTTTAAATCATGTATACACTATGTATTTACAAGTATAATTCTAAAAAACAAACATTTTATAAAAGAATCTCCTAAAAAAATAATGACTATAATATCTATTCCATTTGGCTTAATTTTATATATTTATATAAATTGTAAAATAAAATGTGACACTAGATAGATAAAAAGGAGAAATAAAATGGCAGTATATATTTTTATGCTTGGTTGGGTAGTTGTATGGGGAATAATGTCACAAATTACTGCCAGACAAGTATGTGTAGGAAATGAAGTTTATGAAAAAAGAGTAAATTTATTTATAGCTATTATGACTTTTTCAGTGATAATATTTTTTGCAGGATTAAGAAGTGGTGTGGCTGATACATATGCATATATAAGTATGTTTAAAGAATATCCTCTTTGGCCAGATGCTTATGAATTTATAACAGATCCAGATGCAAGGGAGCCTGGATTTAGGATTTTTTCAATATTGATAAAAACATATATATCACAGGATTATCACACATGGTTATTTATAGTAGCATCTATAAGTGGAGTTTTTATAATGTACCCTTTGTATAAATATTCTTGTAATTACGGTATGAGTGTATTTTTATTTATGGTATCTTGCCAGTTTACATGGTTATTAAATGGTATGAGACAGTTTTTAGTTGCAGCTATTTTATTTGCATGTACACCACTAATTTTAAATAAAAAGCCAATACCATATTTTGTTATAGTTTTATTTTTATCTACTTTTCATACCTCAGCATTAATTATGATACCTGCTTATTTTATAGTAAGTAGTGAACCTTGGAGTAAGAGAACTATGGTATTTGTAATTGGAATTATTTTAGCTATGTTGTTTACAAGTCAATTTACAAGTTTACTAGATACTGTTGTAGAAAATTCAGATTATGCCTCATCTATGGAGGAGTTTAAAGATGTTGATGATGGAACTAATCCAGTTAGAATATTAGTAGAATCAGTTCCAATTATTATAGCATTTATATATAGAAATAAAATAAAAGATAAATTAACACCTATTATTAAAATTAGTATAAATATGTCACTTATAGCTAGTGGACTGTATATAATTTCGAAAATAGCAAGAAGTGGAATAATGTTAGGAAGGTTACCGATATACTTTTCTTTATACAACTCAATATTATTGCCGTGGCTAATAAGCAATGTTTTTGAAAAAAATGAAAAAAGATTAGTTTATTACACTATGATCATATGTTATTTAGGATTCTTTTACTTCCAAATGTGCGTTGCATGGAATGGGTTAGAATATGTGAGTGATATTTTAAATTTATGGTACTAAATCAGGGGAGATTGTAATGAGATACAAGATTTTACATGTAGTAGGATCCATGAATACAGGTGGAACCGAAACTATGTTAATGAATATATATCGAAAAATAGATAGAGATATAATACAGTTTGATTTCTTAGACTTCAGTCAAGAGGAAGCTTATTATGATAAAGAGATAAAAGAACTTGGAGGTAAGGTAATTAAAATTTCAAACTCTAAGTCTGTAAGAGAGATAAGTAATGTTATAAAAAATAATGGACCATATAAAGTTGTACATGCACATACTCTATTCAACTGTGGATTTGCGATGATTGCAGCAAAAGTTAATAATATAGATGCTCGCATTTCACACTCGCATACTAATTTGGATGACGAATCTAGATTAGTAAGAAAAATATATATAAAACTTATGAGAAAAGTAATTAATAGATATTCTACAAGATTATTAGCATGCAGTAGTGCAGCTGGAAATTATTTATTTGGTAATATAAGTTTGAATTCAGATAAATATAGTTATTTTCCAAATTTAGTAGATTATGAAAGCATGATGAAACCAGATAGAAATCAAGTTGAAATATTTAAAAAAAATAATAATCTAAATAATTGTATTGTTATAGGGAACATAGGGACTTTGAAACCATCTAAAAATCAAGAATTTCTATTAAAAATAGTTAAGGTTTTAAAGGAAAGACATATTCATGTAAAACTTATTATAGTTGGTGATGGAGAGTTAAGAAATAGATTAGTAGAAATAACACAAAAATATAATATTGTTGATGATGTTATATTTACAGGAGTAAGAAAAGATATCAATAATATGTTAAGTTGTATGGATGTATTCGTGTTGCCATCAATATATGAGGGTCTTGGACTAGTACTTTTAGAGGCACAAGCTGGTGGAGTACCATGTTTAGTTTCAGAGGCAATTCAGGAAGAGGCAGATTTAGGATTAGGAATAGTTGAAAAATTAAATTTATCAGATAATGAAATATTATGGGCTGATAAAATTGTTGAGTTAGCTAATAAAGAGAAGATAAATAAAAATATAATAGAAAAAAAGTTTAATGATAAAGGATATTCTACCTCAAAATGTATATCCAGATTGTTAGAAATTTATGAGGTGTGATTATGAAAAATATATTAATTTCGTCATTTGACTTAGAAGTAGGCGGAGTAGAGCGTAGTTTAATAAGTATGATAGATAAGTTTGATTATGATAGATATAATGTAGACTTGATGCTATACAGTCATACTGGTGATTTTATGAAGTTACTTTCGGGCAGGCACAATTTATTACCTGAATCACATCATTATAAAACATATAGAATGTCTATAGCATCTATACTCAGAAATAAGCAACTTAAGGTAGGTATCGCAAGATTAAAATCACGCATTAAATCTAAAGGAAATGGAACCCTTCAAATGCAGTATATATGGAAAGATACACTACAATACATGCCTAGAATTGAAAAAAAATATGATGTAGCAATAAGTTATTTATGGCCTCATTATTTTGTAGGGGAAAACGTAGATGCAGACATGAAGATAGCATGGATTCATACAGATTACTCTAAGATAGAAATAGATATAGATATAGACTTAGAAATGTGGAATAAATTTGATTATATAGTATCCGTATCGGAGGAATGTAAGAATACATTTTTACTAAAATATCCGTCTTTAAAAAACAAAGTTATTGTTATAGAGAATATAACTTCACCAGAATTTATAAAAAGACAATCTGAAGAAGAAATTGATGATTTTTTTAATGAAGAAGGTAACTTTTCTATATTATCAGTAGGAAGATTTTGTGAAGCAAAAGGATTTGATAATGCAATTAAGTCACTAAGAATTCTTTACGATAGGGGTTATACCAATATGAAATGGTATATTATTGGTTACGGTGGGGATGAGGAATTATTAAAAAGTTTGATATCAGAAAATAATTTAGAAGATAGTTTTATTTTATTAGGTAAAAAAACAAATCCATATCCATACATGAAAGCTTGTGATTTATATGTACAGCCTTCAAGATATGAGGGGAAAGCTGTAACTGTAACAGAAGCACAAATATTAGGAAAGCCAGTGATGATTACAAATTATAAGACGGCTAAATCTCAGTTAGAAGATGGTGTTGATGGTTATATAGCAGAACTTTCAATAGAAGGAATAGCTGATGGCATAGAAAAATTATATAACGATACTGAGCTGAGGAAACAATTAGAGGAGAATTGTAAAAATAAAGATTACACAAATAAATCTGAACTCGAAAAATTGTATAAAATCATAGATACAAATAAATAAGGGGGATTTAGTATGGAAGTTAACAATCCACTTGTGAGTGTTATAGTACCAGTTTATAATGTTGAAAAATATTTAGTTAGATGTATAGATAGTATACTAAATCAAACTTTAGAGAATATAGAAATAATATTAGTTAATGATGGATCAACAGATTCAAGTCCTATTATATGTGATCAATATAGCAATAAATACGAGAATATAAAAGTTATACATAAAGAAAATAATAGAGTATCAGCAGCTAGAAATGATGGAATAAAAGTAGCTAAAGGAAAGTATATAGGATTTGTAGATAGCGATGATTGGATAGAATCAGAGATGTTTGGAAGCATGTATAAAGTTGCAGAAGATACAAAATCTGATTTTGTTATGTGTGATTTTAAAAAGGTTGGAGTAGAAAATGAATATATGGTATCTCAGCCAATAAGAAAAGGATATTATGATAGAAATATGATTGAGAAGGAATTATTTCCTTGTATGATAATGCTTGAAAATATTGAACTTCCGCCAACGGTATCAAACTGGATATGTTTATTTAGAAGAGATCTTTTATTGAATAATGATATTTATTATGATGAAGATATCCATTATTGTGAGGACTCAATATTTGGATCAAAAGTTATGTATCATGCGAATTCATTTTACTATATAAAAGGAAAGTATTTTTATAACTATTTCTATAATCCTAATTCTACGACGACAACATGTAATATGAGAAAATGGGATTCATATTTAAAAATAAATAATAGATTAAAGGAATATTTTAAAAATGATAAATTTGATTTCTCTAGGCAAATAAAAATAAACATGCTTTATTTTACATTAAATTTCTTAGGAGAGATAAAAAAATCAGATTTATCTATAAAAGATAAGCAAAGAGAATGTAAAAGAATATTAAATGAAAAAAGTGTGAGAGAAATATTTTATAATTTTGATATGCCAGATGTAGGAATTAAATTGAAGATAATACTATTGTTGATTAAATATAGACTAAGTTTTATTTATTCAATGATATTTTATAGTTAATTAAGGAGAAATATACATGCCTAAAATAAGTGTAATAATGCCTGTATATAATAAAGCTAGGTACATAGAAAGAACTATAAATTCGATAATAAGTCAAACTTATAAAGACTTTGAGCTAATAATAGTAGATGATGGATCTACTGACGGGTCAGAGTTGATTTGTGATAAATTTGAACAAATTGATTCTCGAGTAAAAGTTTTTCATATTGAAAACAGTGGAGTTTCTAATGCGAGAAATATTGGGATGGAGAATGCTAAAGGAGAATATATTCAATTTATCGATGCAGATGATTATATAGATATAAATATGTTATATGAGTTATATCAAGTAATTCAGAATTATACACCAGATATAATTATCAGTGGTGTAAAGAAAGTTGATTATATGGGAAATGAAATTATAAACATATTACCACCAATGTCTGGAATTAAAGATAAGTACACAATGATGGAAAACTTTGCGAAGGATCAAAAAGATACTGGTATATATGGTTGTGTTAGTAATAAATTAATAAAAAAATCAATTATTGATAGGTACAAAATAAGATTTAATACAAATATATGGTTAGCAGAAGATTTAGATTTTTACTTAGAATTATATAATTATACATCAAAAATATATTTTCAAATGGAATCATACTATTATTATTTACAAGAAGCAGAAAACTCATCAACAGCATCAGATAAGAAAAATAATTATTTGATACAAGCTAAAATAATACTAAAAGAAAAAAATATGTTGAAAAGAAATAATTCATTGAATTATAACAACCTAAAAATTGTAGATGAAGTTATAACAAACTTTATTATGAGTTATATATATGATGTATTTAATTGTAATAATTTGGATTATAGGAGATTATTAGAAGGTATTATATGTAACAAAGAGCTAATAGAGAGTATTTCGTATTATAAGAAAAGTAAATTTGAAATATTAGTTTTATATTTATTATCTAAGAGACAAAAAGCTTTAATATACTTATTATTTATAAATAGAAACACCTTAAGATATGTATATAGAAAAATAAAGTCATGGGGGGGGGATAAGAATTGAAAAATAATATATTAATAACAATCTTTACTCCTACCTACAATAGAGGATATATAATAGAAAATCTATACAAATCCCTTAAAACACAAATATCAAATAATTTTGAATGGTTAGTTATAGATGATGGCTCTACTGATAACACAGAAGAGTTATTTAAAAAATGGAATAGAGAAGATAATAAATTTAACATAAGATATGTAAAAACAGATAATAATGGTAAACCAAGGGCAATTAATAAAGCATTAGAAATTGCCAACGGGAGATATTTATTTATGGTTGACTCTGATGACCACATTACTAATGATGCTATTTTGAAAATAGAAAAGTGGATTAGTGAAATTGATGATAAAGAAGATATTATAGCTGTTGGAGCAGCAAGAGTTTATCCAGATGGTAAATATATAAAAGGAATAGAACCTAATATAGATGATAGGATTGGATATATAGATGCAACTAATTTAGAAAGAAAAAACTACAACTTAGATGCGGATATGTGTGAAGCCTATAAAATAGATATATTAAAGAGATTTCCATTTGAAGTGTGGGATGGTGAAAAGTTTGCACCAGAGGAAATTACATTAAATGAAATAGCACTTCATGGTTATAAGGTTAGATGGCATAAAGATAAGATATATATATGTGACTATTTAGATGATGGTCTTACAAAAGGTAGTTGGAATTTATTGAAATCTAACCCTATGGGATATGCAATGCTATATAATCACAAATTAAAATTTACCAAAAGCTTATCAGAACGATTTAATTATTGTTGTCAGCATATTGCTTTATCTATAATAGGTAAACAATATAATTATATTTTTAAAAGCAATGCTAAATTATTAAATATAATGGCATTACCTTTTGGTTTGATATTATCTATTAGAAGAAAAAAACAATTTATGAAAGATGAGGTAGTATAGGTGCTAAAGGTTAGTGTAATTGTTCCTGTTTATAATGGTGAAGATTATATAGAAAATTGTATAAAAAATGTTCTGAATCAAACACTAAAAGATTTTGAATTAATAATTATAAATGATGGCTCTAGTGATAATACATTAAATATATGTAGAGAATATTGTGATATAGACAATAGGATAAAGCTTATAAGTCAATCTAATCAAGGAGTAAGCACTGCAAGAAACAAAGGAATTAAAGTAAGTAAAGGGGAGTATATTTGCTTTATAGATTGTGATGATAAAATCGATATTAACTACATAGAAAGCTTATATAATGCATGTGAAAAAAATAATGTTATGATGAGTTGCTGTACGGTTGAATCTATTGGATATAATTATGGAGAGTGTAATTTAAGTAAAACCATGAATGATGGAAATTACAAGAATATAGAGGCATTAGAAGAGTTATTTAAATTTAGAAATTTAAATTGGGGTCCATGTGGTAAGATATTTCATAAATCTTTAATTAAAGAAAATATAGAGTTTCCTAACTTAAATACATATGAAGATTTAGCATTTGTATATAAAGCTATATATAAAGCTAATAAAATTTATTTTACGACAAACTGTAAATATTATTATATTCATAAAGTGGATGATGGTGCTATGTATAACTTTATAAAATCACCAACAATAGATGTGATTGTTGTTGCTGATGAAATTTTAGACTTTATAAAGATGAAACGATTGCCAATATGGGATAAATCATTTTATGGAATAGTATCTCAAGTTATTATGTATATCAATAATATTGATTGGAAAGAGAATAGTAGTAAAATTTACATAAAAGGGACGAGTAAGCTTTTAGCTAAATATAGAATAGATATATTGAAAAGTAAAATTATACCTTATAAGGAAAAGATATTATTGCTTATATTGTCATATTCGTATATTGGAAGTAGATATATTTATCGAAATAGGAGGAGATCTAAATGATATCAGTGAGTATAATAGTTCCAATATATAATGGTGAAAATTATATTGAAAGGTGTTTAAACTCAATAATTAGTCAAACGTTAGAAAATGTTGAAATTATACTAGTGAATGATGGTAGTATAGATAAAACTAAAAGTATTATAGAAAAATACTCTAAGCAATATAAAAATATAGTAGCAATAAATAAGAGTAATAATGAAGGAGTTGGAGCTGCTAGAAATAATGGTATGAGAATAGCAAAAGGAGAATATATAGGATTTATAGATGCTGATGACATTATAAATAATGATATGTACAAAAACTTGTACAAACTAGCTAAATATAGTAACTCTGACTTATCAATGTGCTCATATATAAGAAAATCTAATAATGGATGTATTGAGGTTAGTGCAAATATAAGCGAAAAAAATGTATATTATGATCGTAAAAATATATTGAATAAAATAATTCCAACATTTGTTGATAACATAGAGTATGGATATTATTATGTATGGAATAAATTATATAAAAGAGAATTTTTGGAAGATGAGAATATCGTTTTTGAAGAAGGAATAACTCATGCTGAGGATTGGTTCTTTAATTTAGAAGTTTTTGATAAGGCACAAAGTTTTTCATATATTAATGAGCCATACTATACTTATTTTGATAATGCAAATAGTTTAAGTAAAAATATAGATGTAAATAGGATAAAGCTAAGTATAGAAGGTTATAAAAAAAATTATTATTTTATAAATAAATACAACTTAGAAAATATTAATGTGGCTATTAGATTTTTAGAAGTAGTATATGTGTACTTATATAGCTTAGTGATATCTAATAATTC
>OKWN01000560.1_pt1 | contig 15100 bp, 13 predicted proteins | sample 1607151 | NCBI WGS metagenome assembly OKWN01 (sample SAMN07501046, study PRJEB24779) | human gut metagenome | isolation source: stool | host: human infant | place: USA: Pittsburgh, PA | reverse complement strand
AACAAGTTAAAACATCAGATTTAATAAGTATAGTTGAAAATCCATTTGATTAAACTATTATAAACAATATAACTTATAATCACGAATATATAAAAATGCTCTTTCACCCTACTATAATAGTTATGTGAAAGAGCATTTTTTAATTTCAGTTAAATAATCTATATACTTTCTTGTCTAATATTTTCAATTATATTTTCTTTATTTATCTTCTTCATAGGAATATATGCTGAAATAAACGTGATTACAAATATACCTATGGCAGATATAGCAATAGCACTCCAAGGAAGTACTAATCCCATTTGGATAACATCTCCTAATATGACATTCATAAGAGCTACCAATCCAATTCCTAGAGGAATACCATAAATTAAAGCTAAAGCTCCATATAGCAAACTTTCCAGATATATCATCTTATTAAATCCACCAGGAGTAACTCCTATGGATTTGATTATTGCCAATTCTCTTTTTCTTAAGTTTATATTTGTACTAATTGTATTTACTATGTTAGTTATACTTACTAAAGAAATTACAGTAACAAATCCATAAACAAATATTTGCATTACCATAAGTGTATCTTGCATTGACTTTACGTTTTCCATTATATCTGATACATTATAAGCATATTGATTTGCAATATCTTTTACTGTATTTCTTATATTTTCGTCTCCATTTGTAGAAATATAAACCTCGTTAGCATTTGCTTCAAGTCCAAACTTTTTGCCTACTTCATCATAAGTTATAAAATCAAGCCCCATATAATTATATCCAGAGTTTCCTGTTGATATATCATCAGTTATAGCCATGATTTTAAGGTCAATTTCTTTTCTTATTTCTTTTTCTCCATCATAATCTGATATATAAGCTTTGACTGTATCTCCAACTTTGTAATTTGTTAATTCAAATTCATATTTTTTACCCGGTTCTTCGTAATAACTTTTTCTTACAAAGATTACTCCATTTTCTTTTATAGCTTCTTTTTTCTCAAAACTACCTTCTTTAAGATTTATTTTATTTATTTCAAAGTCTCCAGGCAATTTTATTAAACAATTTAATATATCATATACAGTTTTATTATCTATTTTTTCTTTTGAAAAGTAAGCAGTATCATTAATTAAATCTTCATTGTTTTCATTTATTTTATTTTCTGGTAAATAAACTCCCATTGAATAGTCATTTATTTCAGCGACTCTATTAATTCCAGGAATATTTTTTAACTCCTCCAATGGCTTATCATCCATAGCAGTACTTGAAGATAATCTCAAATCATAGTTTACTTCTCCAAACTGTACTTTATTAGCATTTATAAATAAAGTCATAAATCCACTGAAAGAAATAAATATAACAACACTTATAATAAGAGAGAATAAAGTTATTCTAAATTTCTTTTTATTTCTTCTTAAATTTTTATAAGCAAGTACACCTTCTGCCTTAAATAGAGCTCTTACTATTTTTGAATCTTTTACTTTTCCTATTTTTAAGTTAGAACTGTTTTTTATTGATTCCAGTGGCGATATTTTAGATGCTTGTCTTGCTGGAAGTATGGCTGATATTAATATGGTTATTATTACGATTATTGCACTTAATATAATCACTGCTGGACTATATACTACCCTTAGTCCCAATTCTCCTATCAGAGAACTTCCATAAAGACTTCCTATTATTTTAAAAACAATATCTATAGCAACTGTTCCAGCAAGTAATCCTAAGGGTATACCTATAATACTTACTAAAAAAGCTTCCATTAATACCAGCTTCGTAGTTTGGCTTTTTGTGGCTCCTATGGAATTTAGTATACCAAATTGTCTTTTACGCTCACTAATAGATATAGAAAAAGCATTGTATACTGTTGCTATGGTACAAATTATTACTAGAGAAGTAACAAGTATTATGATTTTATCAATACCTCCATTGATATTGTCATAAGCACTAGCACTTTGTAATCTTAATAAATGTTCATTGAACTGTAAATTTTCATAATATGTTCCATTTTCATTATTATAATAAGAAGAATCCGATTCTCCATTCTCTATACCCTCTACTTTTAAACCTAAATTTTTAGCAATAACTCCTGCTATATTATAAATTTCTTTTGGATTATTAGCAGTAATAGATACATTTACGTCATCCTTACTTCCCATCTTATTTATATCTAAATAAGATATGGCTGTTGTAATTTGTCTTCCATCTTCAAAACCAGGTTTACTTATTATACCTACTATTTTATACTCTTCTTTATGAGTATCTATAAGTTTCTCATCCTCATCCATCCAAGAACCTGTTAAAGTATCTCCGTCTTTAGTTACTCTTTTTCCAACACTAATAGTGATTATATCCCCTATTTTTTTCTCTTTTAATAAATTTGAATCTTCACTGACTACTATTTCCTTATTATTAGTTGGAAGCTTTCCTTCTTTTAAAGATATTTGGTATCCATCAAAAGATTCTTTGTCGTAAGACTTTATCTGCAATAAAAACTTTTCATCATTATATCTTCCAAATCCTAAATTATCACTATATCCATATTTAGATATTCCTGCACTTTTAGTTATCTTGCCAATATCTTTATTTTGTACATCATAAAATGTGGCATGAAAATCACCATTTCTTTGTACAGTTTCTCTAACCTGATAATCCATAAAACTATTATAAATATTTCCTATACCACAAATTAATGCAGTAGAAAGTATGATTCCTATAATTGTAACTATTGTTCTTTTTTTATTTTCCTTTAAGTATCTAAGTGTAAGAGCTGTATATAAATTCATTTATATCACCTCATCACTTTTTATAGTTCCATCTTCTATAGTTATAACTCTATCTGCTTGAAGTGCTATGTTAGGGTCATGAGTTATCATTATTAAAGTTTGTTTATATTTTTTCACTGATAATTTTAATAATTCTATTACTTCTTTTGAGTTTTTACTATCTAAGTTACCTGTAGGCTCATCTGCCAGCACTATGGCAGGTCTATTAACTAAAGCTCTACCTATTGAAGTTCTTTGTTGTTGTCCTCCACTAAGTTCATTTGGAAGATGATTTTCCCTTTCCTTTAATCCTAAAGTTTTTAATAAATCATCTAAGTACTCTTTGTCTATTTTTCTATTATCAAGCTCAGCAGGAAGCAGTATGTTTTCCTTAACAGAAAGCACTGGTATTAAGTTGTAAAACTGATATATAAGTCCTACATTTCTTCTTCTAAATATGGATAAGTCCTTTTCTTTTAAATTATATATATTCACATCATTTATATAAACGCTACCTTCACTTGGTTTGTCTACCCCTCCTATTAAATGTAGCAGTGTGCTTTTACCACTTCCACTAGGTCCTACTATGGCAACAAATTCTCCTTTATTTATAGATAAATCTATATTTTTTAAAGCATCTACTTTTGCTTCATTTTTACCATAAGTCTTGCTTAAATTTTTAATTTTTAAAATTTCCATATTACCCTCCATAATTTTTCACTAACCATTATAATTTTTAATTTATATCTTTATACTAAACTTTCACTCTTACACTGAGGTGAATGCAAAATTACAAATTAGTCACTATAAGTTTTATGGAAAATTATATGGAACTCAGTACCCTTGTTTTTTTCACTTTCTACGTATATATCTCCATTTTGACTTTCTATAATAGATTTTGCCATGGCTAGACCTATACCGACACTATCTTCTTTTGAGGTTTTTCCTTTATAGAATCGTTTAAAAATATGAGGTAAGTCTTTTTTATCTATACCTTCTCCGCTATCTTTTATTACAACTTCACAATATAGAGGATTCTGATCATAATTAATATCTATTTTTCCACCATTTGGAGTATGTTCTATACAATTTTTTATTATATTTACAAATGCTTCACTTGACCAATTTATATCACCAATATAACTTGTATTTTCGTCTCCATTAATACTCAGTTTAATATCTTTAATTTCCATAGGTATTAAACTAGGTGCTACAGACCTTTTGATCAATTCATGAATTTTAACTTCTTTTTTATCAAAATCAATAACCTTAGCTTCCACCTTAGAAAGCTTTAGCATACTTTTTACAAGCCACTCCATACGATTTAATTGAGATTTTATCTTATCTAAAAATTCTATTTTTGTTTCTTTCGGTAAATCTTCATACATCAAATCATTTAATATTACTAAAGATGTCATAGGCGTTTTTAGCTGATGAGATATATCTGAAATTGTGTTATTTAAAAATATTTTTTCATTATTTAAAAGCTCTACTTTTTCTTTTAATATATTAGTCATCTTAATTAATTCAGTTTTTAAAAGACCTATTTGACCTTCTTGATTTCTATTCTTCATCTCAAAATTTCGACCTTCAGAACTATTGTAAACATAGTCTGTCATATCTTTTATATCATCATAAATCTTTTTAAAATAACTAAGTGCGAGGAAAATAAATAGTATCAAAATAACACATATAAATATCCAATTAATATTAAAAATATATTTTGCACTTTCATTTATTATTGGCTCATTTTTTAAAGTTATATTGCTATTATAATTATATTTACTTAATATTTCTTTACCCAAATCTATATTTTCCTTGGAATTTCCCTGAGTAATTACATCCATAACTTTTTCTTCCAATTCGGGTCTATCACTTAAGATATTACCTATAATTGCTTGATTATTTTCTACTACTTTTTCTTTAATAATATTTAAAGTCAGTATTGTTATTCCTCCACATATGATAATAGTAATAAAAAATAAGGCAAAAAAACGCCTTATAAAACTTTTCATCTCCACATTATATCTAAACATTAACTTCACTTCCATTCCACTTGTATCCCATACCTCTAACTGTAATTATAAATTTTGGATTACTTGAATCATCTTCAATTTTTTCTCTAAGACGCTTTATATAAACTGTTAATGTATTGTCATTAATAAAATCATAAGTTACATCCCATAATTTTTCTAGAATTTGGTTTCTACTTAAAACTATATTTTCATTTTGAATTAGAATTAATAGTAGCTTGTATTCAGCAGATGTTAGAAATACTTCTTCACTACCTTTATACACCCTAGCCTCTAATGTGTGTATACTTAAATTTCCATATTTTAGAATTTTCTTCCCCTTACCTTCTCCCTTATTTCTTCTAACTACAGCCTTTATTCTAGATATAAGCTCTCTAACTCTAAAAGGCTTTGTCATATAATCATCTCCACCAATATCAAGTCCCATTACTATATTTACCTCATCATCACATGCAGTCAAAAATATTATAGGTATATCTTTTATTTCTCTTATTTCTTTACAAAAATCATAGCCGTTACCATCTGGAAGCATTACGTCTAGAAGAATTATGTCATAGTTTTTTTCATTTATATTACTTCTAGCACTCTCCAAATCTTTGCTTATATCTATTTTAAATCCTTCTTGTTCTAGAGCATACTTTACCCCAAAAGCTATCGTAGAGTCATCTTCTACCATAAGAATATTTATCATGATTACCTCCAAATTTTCCATTATTTATAATTATTATACAATAAGTTAAAAAATATAATAAGACCACTAATGTGACATTCTAGTCATAATAAAAACACTTTGATAAAAAAAAGAGTATCTATGAATTTATTTTGCATAAATCTTCAGATACTCTTTTCATATTAAATATTATTTTTATTATTTGGTAATATTATTACAAACTCCGTTCCCTTATTTACTTCACTATTTACAAAGATCTGTCCATTATGAGCATCAATTATGCTCTTCACTATGGATAATCCTATTCCAATTCCTCCAGTTTCTTTGTCTCTTGATTTATCTACTCTATAAAATCTTTCAAAAATAAAACTAATATCATCTTTAGGAATTCCTACTCCATTATCTTTAATAGATATAATCACATTGTTACAATCTTCATAAGCTTTTATATGTATTTTTCCATTAATATTTGTATATTTAATAGCATTGGATAATAAGTTTGCTAATACTTGAGAAAATTGTTCTTTATCAAGACTAATATATATTTCTTCCAAATCATAAGTTATATTTATATCCTTAAATAAAGCATCACCTTCATAGTTGTAAATAAAATGTTCTATAAATTCATTTAAGTTAACTTTACTTTTATTTATCATATTACTTTCACTATCGTATCTAGACAATATTTTAAGTTGTCCTACTAAATTACTAAGCCTGTCAGTTTCTTCCCTTATACTGCTCAGCCTTTCTGGAGTAGCTTCCCATATACCATCTATCATACAATCCAAATGGCCTTGAATACTTGTTAGAGGTGTTCTAAGCTCATGAGCCACATCTGTTGTTATTCTCTTTCTAAGCAATTCCTGTTCATTTAACTTATAAGATAATTTATTAATTGACTCTATTAGTTCTTTTGCTTCTTTTATATTGCTATTGTATTTAAGCTTATCATTATATTTTCCGTCGCTCATGTTTTTTGCTTTAGAAGAAACATTTTCTATAGATCTAGAAATTGACTTTGATATAATAAATGCAATTAGCACTACACTTCCTATGGATATAAGGCTTATAACTTTCATAAAATCATTGATTATATTTAAAAACATAATATCATTTTCCATATAATATAGTGACTTATAATATAATATCTGAGCATATCCCACTTTATCCTTATTTTCATTATATATACCAATTTTATACTGCTCCAATTTAGGAGTCCAATTTTCTTCTATACTTTGCATATTTTTTCTTATATTATTTAATATTTCATTTGACTCACTTTTTTCATCTTCTAGTATTCCATAAATTAGCTTATTATTTTTATTATAAACTTCCAGCACAATTCCTTTTTCTATTGAATCTTCAGCCAATTTTTTTATTAAGTGTACATCCCAATTTTTCTCTTTGTATATATTATTTAAATCAAAGTTTATTAAATGATTTACTTCTGATTTATTACTATCATCCACATATTTGCCAAACTCTGATTCAAAAGTCTTTGTTACAAATATTGTTATAGATAATATGGTTAATACTATAATTGTTAAGAAGGATATTATTATTATATTTCTAAGTGAAATGCTTTTATTTTTTAAGTCCAAATTTATATCCTATTCCATAAACTGTTTGTACAATCTTACAGTCCTTTGGATTTTTTTCTATTTTTTGTCTTAAATTCTTTATGTGACTATCAACTGCACGATCATCTTTTTCATAATATCCTTCTTCTAATTGTTCCAATATTTCTGCTCTTGTATATACTTTGTGCGGGTTAGATAGTAAAAGTAACAATATTTTATATTCTGTATTAGTTAGTGAAACAAGTTCTTTTCGTATTTTTACTTGATATGATAAAGTATCTATTTCTACTTCGTCACCAATCTTTATTATATTGTCTTCACTTATTTTATTACTTCTTTTTAAAATAGCTTTTACTCTAAATACTAACTCCCTCACATTAAATGGTTTACATAAATAATCATCACATCCTAAAGTGAAACCTTCTATCCTATCTTCATCCTCAATCTTAGCTGTAAGCATTATTATGGGTAGATCAGATTTTTTTCTAATATATCTACAAACTTCTTCTCCACTTATATCTGGCAACATTCTATCTAAAACGACTAGATCATAGTCTGTATTTTCAAAGTTTTCAATTGCATCTTTTCCATTATAGGTAACAGTAACTTCATACCCTTCTCTATCTAAATATGCTTTTACAAATTCACAGATTTTTTGTTCATCGTCAACTACTAATATTTTTATCATATAACTTCTCCTACAAAATTTATATATATTATAGTATTTCTTTAATATATTTTTATATAAAACCTATTTATGCCATAAAAAATTTGCTTCGCTTGAGCTACGTGTCGGCGAAACACTTCATATCGCCAAAGTTGAGAATCATGTAATCAACGATATGTCCTCATTACCACTTCGTATAAATCCGTTACTCAAACGATATGCAAACCTTACCACTTTAAGCCAATGTGTGACCGACATGCAGTTTAAGGCAATGATCTTGCTCAAAAACTAACTTTTTACAGTTCAATATTTTTGGTATTACTTAGTTTCATGAGTTTTTAACAGATTTGAGAGCAATATAATTTTCTAATATGTAAAAAGACCTGTCATAACAGATCTTTTATATTATTTATAACCATGTCTTCTTCAAACAAATTAAAGCATATATCTGCAACGTAGCAAATGTATGCATGAAGCATCGACTCAGGCAGAGAAGATTTTATATTCCAAGTAATACTTTTGCTAAAGTAAAGTATATCATAAGTGCAAAAGTGTCTACAATTGTAGTAATTAAAGGGCTAGCCATTATAGCTGGATCAAATTTTAGTTTTTTAGCTACTATAGGTAACAAACTTCCAACTACTTTTGCTATTATAACTGTACAAAATAAACTTAAACATACAGTTATAGATATGGCTAATTCAGTTCTTTCTAATAAATATATTCTAAGAAAATTCACACTTGCTAAAACAGTAGCAACTATTAAACTTACTCTAAATTCTTTAAACATTACTTTTAAATAATCTTTAATCTCAATATCTCCAAGTGCCAATCCCCTTATTACTAAAGTTGAAGACTGTGAACCTGCATTACCTCCCGTATCCATTAACATTGGAATAAATGCAGCCAATATTACTACTGATTGTAACACATCATCAAACTTCTTTATTATAGAACCAGTAAATGTGGCTGATATCATTAGCACTAATAACCATATAACTCTATGTTTCGCTAACTCCAACACTGGAGTTTTTAAATATGACTCTTCATTGGGCTGTATGGCTGCCATCTTTTGAAAATCCTCTGTATTTTCTTTATCTATGATATCCATGACATCATCTACAGTTATAATCCCCACTAGCCTATCTTCCTTATCTAATACAGGCATACATGTTAAATCATACTTTTTAAACTCGGAAGCTACAACTTCCTGATCCTCCACTGTACTTGTGCATATAATATTTCTATCCATTATATCTTCTATAAGTGTCTTTTCATTATTTAATATTAACTCTTTTAGATGTAGCGTTCCCTTTATTTTTCTATTGTTATCAATTATAAAACAAGTATCCACATCTTCTTTATCTAAAGAGTCATTTCTAATATACTTTATAGCATCCTTTACCGTCATACTTTCTTTCAAGTCTAAAAATTCTATGGTCATCATTGCCCCTGCTGTATTTTCATCATATTTTAAAAATTGATTAATAAATTCTCTTTTTTCTTTTGAAGTATTCTTTAATACTTTTTTAACTATATGAGAAGGTAACTCTTCTATAATATCTACCGTATCATCTAAAAATAATTTATCTATTATATCTTTTAATTCACTATCCGTTATGGACTGTATTATATATTCTTGCATATCTAATTCTAAATATGAGAATACTTCTACTGCCGTATCCTTTGGCAGTATTCTAAAAGCTAATACTATATCCTCATTTCTTAAATCCACCATATCCTTTGCTATATCAACAGAGTTTAAATTTGCAAAGTATTCACTTAGTTCTAATATTTTTCTTTCTTCAATTAAATTACTTACTATTTGTACCATAATAATCCCTCCATACTAAAGAGTTCATATCATCAATAATAAAATCTTGTGATTATATATGAACTCTCTCTGTTTATACTTATTGCTTATTTTCAACCTAGGGTCACTATCCATATAAATCACATCCTTTCTACATATTTACTTTTATTATATAAAATAAATATGTAGAACTTATGGAGTTTTATAAATCTTTAAGATTATTTGTTGTGCTTGATATATAATAAAATTATAATTTACATAACATATAAAATAATTGATAAGAAAGGATTTCAATATGAAAATAACATATATTCACCATAGTAGCTTTAGCGCTGAACTTGATAATTGCATATTACTTTTTGATTATTTCCAAGGAAATATTCCATATTTCGATAAAAACAAGAAGTTATATGTATTTTCAAGTCACTCTCATCACGATCATTTTAATAAATCTATTTTTAAAATAGAGGAAACACAACCTAATGTGACTTATATATTGTCAAACGATATAAATGCTCCAAAATCAGAAAATATAAAACTTATGGGTCCTAATGAAAGGTTATTAATCGATGATTTAAGAATAGAAACTCTTGAATCTAGTGATTTAGGTGTGGCTTTTATTGTGAGGGTAGAAAATAAAACAATTTATCATGCTGGAGATTTAAACTGGTGGCACTGGGAAGGTGAAAACTCTCCTGAAGAAAATGATTATGCTGAAAAAATATTTAAATCTTCAATAAATAAAATAAAAGGAAAAAATATAGACCTTGCCTTTTTACCTTTAGACCCTCGACAAGGTGAACAATATTATTTAGGTTTTGATTATTTTATGAAAAACACTAATACTAAGATAGCATTTCCAATGCATCTTTGGAAAACTTACTCTTTAGTTAAAATTTTTAAATCTTCTAATTATTCATTAGATTACAAAGATAAAATAGTTGAAGTAAATCATGATGGAGAAGAATTTAATATATAACTCAAAAATTTCATTTTCTTAATTTAGGTGATACTTAAAAAGGCCATTACCCCAGTCAGTTGGAGTTTATAATATAAAAAAGGTCAACCTAGTAAAATTGACCTTTTTTATATTATATATTATTTATCTTCTGATATATAACTTTTCATTATATTTTTAACTTTAGGTACTAAATACTTTGATGTGGATTTATCTTTCATATTCTCCATAACCATAGATATAGCTAATTTAGAGTTGTCCATGTCTACAGCAACAAACCAACTGTTTTCATTTCCAGTTTCATCTTCTTTAGTTGATTTAATTTCTGCTGTTCCTGTTTTCCCGGCCAAATTAACACCTTCTATTTTACATAAATATCCACTTCCATTAGAATCATTTATAACTCCAGCAAAGTCTTTTTGTAATTCTTTTAAATATTTCTTTTGTATAGCTTCACTATACACTTTTTCTTCTTTATTTTCACTTATCACAAGTCTTGGAGTCATAATTTTTCCTTCATTTCCTAAAGCTGAATATGCCATAGTTATTTGAAGTGGTGTTGTTAAAACTTCTCCTTGTCCATAACCTGTATCACCTAGTAAAATTTCACTATCTATAGCTCCACTATTTGATATTTGAGAGTTAGACATAGGATATTCAAATTTTATATCAGCTCCCAATCCAAACTTTTTAGCTCCTTCTATAAGATTTTCACTACCTATTTTTATAGCTTTATCTGCAAAATAAATATTATCAGAATTTACAACAGCATCATATAAATTCACAGAACTTACATTTTTTACCCTAGTAACTTTATAATTTCCCCAGGATGAGGATTTTTGCCAATTTACTCCTTCTATCTTCATTTTTTCATTTGGATCTATTGCCTTATTTTCCATTCCTATAGATGCTGTTATAAGTTTCATTGTAGATCCTGGTGAGTATAAATTATTTGCTCTATTATCAAAACTGGCATTTTTATTTTCTTCCCACTCTTTTGCTATAGTTTTAGTTTTGTAAGTCACCATTGTATTTGAATCATAAGAAGGTGAACTTACCATGGCTAATACTTCTCCTGTAGCTGAATTCATGGCTATAGATGCACCTTTTTCATTATCCATTTGATCATAAACTGATTTTTGTAAATCCGAGTCTATCGCCAATTTTATATCCTTGCCATCACTTGATTTTATCTTAGCAAGCGTAATATCTTCTCCTCCTCTTTCAATATATATATGAACTCCATCTGTAGCTCTTAATGTATCTTCATAAACTTGCTCCAATCCATTTTTCCCTACTTGACTACTTGTTGTATATCCTTTGCCAGCATTTTTTTCTAATTCTTCTGCTGTTATATCGCCTATATAGCCAAGTAAACTTCCAAAAGCTTCTCCTTTTGCATACACCCTAGAAGCTCCTACTTGTGACATTACACCTTCTATTTTTAAAGCTTCCTGTACCTTATCTTCTTCATATTTAGAAACCTTTACAATATTTATTGCATAATCAGGGTTTATATTATTTTCAATTTTCTTTTCTATATATTCCTCGCTTATGTCAAGTGCCTTAGCTAAGTCACTTATATCCTCCTTTTTAAATAATTTAGGGTCTATATTTATATAATTTACTTCACCATTATAAGCTAATAAGTTACCATCTCTATCAAGAATTTCTCCTCGATTACCATTGCTAACTTTTACCCTAATTTTATCTCCTTGTACCATATCCGGCAAAATCAAGCTTTCGTTCCAACATATTTTATATTTATCATCTTCTTTTTTCAGCTTAATTATTGCATCCTCATATTTTAATTTTCCACCAATAGTATTCATTGAAATAGTAATAGGTATTTCTGATTTATCCTTAATTTCACCCACATCTATTTTTATGTTATTTACTCCCATTGCTGAATATATGGCAGAGTATTTATTTACAAATCCTTCTTTACCACCAAACTCTTCTTTTATATACTCCTTGGAATCTGTTGTTAAAATTTCATATAGTTCACCATATTTTTTTTCATTTAATAACTTAGTATAATTTTTAACAGTATTTTTCATTTCATTTTTATCACTACAACCACTTAATATAAATACTGATATTATCATCATGCTAACAATTACTAGTCTACTTAGTTTCTTAATTTTCTTTTTCATTTAGATCATTCCCCCTCATAAAATCTTAATTTGACAAATATAGCTTCTTTTCCTTTTTATTTATTAGACATAAATTTTTTATAAAAGGTTTTAACTTATTTATATTTTTTAAATTGCAACTGGATATACTCTGTTATATAATAAGTTTTACTACAAATTTGAAGGAGGTATTAATTTGAGTTTAATAGATATATATAGCAAAGATTTCCCCATATTTATAGAGGAATTAATAAATACACCTGAATTTAAAAGACTTAATAATATAGGTATGAACTGCGGATGTGAGTATACTAACTTTCCCATATTTTCTGAGGGTAAAAATTATACTAGATATAATCATAGTATAGGAGTTGCTCTTATAATTTGGCATTTTACAAAAGATATTAAACAATCCATAGCAGGTCTGCTACACGATATAAGCTCACCTGTATTTGCTCATGTGATTGATTTTTTAAATGGAGACCATGAAAATCAAGAGTCTACAGAAGAAAAGACGGAAGAAATTATAGCAAACTCTGCTGAAATACAAACTATCCTAAAAAAATATAGCTTAACAACTGAGGATGTAAAGAATTATCATATGTATCCAATTGCTGATAATGATTCACCACTACTATCAGCAGATAGATTGGAATATACTCTTGGGAATGCTTTTTATTATGGTTTCAAATCTATTGATGAAATAAAAGGTATGTACAATGACTTAGTTGTAAGTAAAAATGAATCTGGAGAAGACGAAATTTCATTTAGTACCTTAGAGCAAGCTATAAAGTTCACCTCTGTATGTATAGAGAATTCTAAAGTCTATACTTGTAATGCAGATAGATTTTCCATGCAGTATTTAGCTGATTTATTAAAATTAGCAGTTGATAAAAAACTTATAAATATGGATGACTTATATACTGTAGAGGATAAGATTATAGAGAAACTACAGGAAGATGAAGAATTAAAATCTAAGTGGAATGACTTTAGAAATCTTTCTCAGATATTTACTAGTAAGAAAAAACCTAATAATGGATATTGGGTTAACATTCCTGCTAAAAGAAGATATATAAATCCTCAAGTAGTTTCTAAGGGAAGAGTTTCTGATTTAAGTGAAGAAGTATCAAAAGATATAGATGATTTTTTAAATGTGGATTTTAACATTTGGTTAAGCGGAAAATAAAGCCATTGATTATATCAGTGGCTTTTTTTATACGTTAATTATTATTTTTTCTCAATAGGTAGTTGTAGTTCTGTTAACCAGTCTTTTTCACTTTCTTTATTCCAAATACCATCAATATAATTCTCCCTAGGGCTATCTACTAAAGTATATCCATTTTCTTCAACCCATTTAAACGCAAAAGCATAAGCCTTAGACAAATCTCTGTAAGGTCCTTTGTGCATTACAGACACTACCTTAGTTGCTTCTATCCTCTTAAATACAATATCATCAAAATCTGGTTTAATTTGCTCCACCGCCTCACAAAATTCCAAGTTTATATCTTTTTCTTTATATTCATTGTCCAAATAAACTATGAAACAATATTCTGGGATTTGGCATCTTTGCCTGAAATAATTGATTTAATCTCATCAATAGATAATCCAATCTGACGTAATGATTGTATTTTATGAAGTTCAAAAAGTTGAGAAGTACTGTAATAACGAAACTTCGTAAATTCATCTATTTCTTCTGGCTTTAATAAACCTATTTCATCATAATATCTAAGTGTTTTTATTGTTGTTTTACTCAACTTTGAAAACTCTCCTATACGTAACATTCGTATCACCTTCCTCGTATTTTAAGTATAGATTCTACCCTTTATAATGCCTACATATTTTTATTGTATATCTACAATTATCATTCCACCCTTTTCTTCATACCCCGTATCCCATAATTCATTAAATGAAATCCAGTTATATTTTCCATAGGTTGCTATTTTTATAAATAATTCATCATCACTTTTCTCATATCCAACAATTAAGAACCAATGCCATACAAGTTCTTTTAACTTTGAATTTTTATGTTTTAATAAAAGAAATGGTATGGGAATTTCTTTGTCTATCTGATTTATAACTATTTTTTTACCATCAAATACTGAATTTTCTCCACCAAAAGGTGTCATCTTTATACCTTGGTCATTAACATCATATAGATATTTTCCCAATCCATCTATATATAATTGTAGAGTATTGATTCCTGTCATTCTAGGGCGAAGATAAGGTTTCATTATATTAGAGAATTTGATATAGTCTGATTTTTGTAAGAAATTAATATCAAATGGATATAAATGCTCACTTCCTATAAGTATATTTAAATAAACACATAAGTCACAAGCCGTAACTGCTGCACAACCTCCTAGTTTCATCATAGGATCCCAAAACCAATTTTGATTCCCCCCATAATGATCTTCTATATTAAAATATATCAATTCTTTTTTCATAGTTAATATTTCCTTTCTAATATCATTATCTTAACTAAATATTAACATCTTTAATA
>OKWN01000554.1_pt1 | contig 15386 bp, 14 predicted proteins | sample 1607151 | NCBI WGS metagenome assembly OKWN01 (sample SAMN07501046, study PRJEB24779) | human gut metagenome | isolation source: stool | host: human infant | place: USA: Pittsburgh, PA | reverse complement strand
TTTTACAAGGTATTACTAAAAATGATTTAGCGGACTCAGGTATACTGGGAATAAACTCAGGTTCAGCGCTTTTTGTAGTAATCTATATTTACTTTATGAATGGAAATGTATATGACGATGTATGTAATTTAACTATTTTCACAATGCCTATAGTAGCCTTAACTGGAGCCTTATTTGCAGCATTTTTAGTTTATATATTGGCCTGGAATAAGGGTATTAATCCATCTAGATTATTATTAATAGGTATAGGAGTTAGTATAGCTTTTACTTCATTACTCACAATTTTCCAACTTAAATTTACAACGTAAGAATTTAACAGAGTCATGGCCTGGACTTCTGGAAGTATATGGGGTTCTAATTAGAAGTATGTAATAGCAATTTTACCATTTATATTTATGGCTCTTACAGTTTATAAGTCTAGATATTTAGATGCTTTAAACTTAGGTGATGAAGTTGCTACAGGACTTGGTATAGAAGTAGAGAAAGAAAGACGAAAATTAATAATATATGCAGTTGTGTTATCAGGGGTAGCAACTTCTGTATCAGGAAGTATAGGATTTTTAGGACTTGTTGCTTATCATATAGCAAGAAAATTAGTAGGACCTAAACACAATAAATTAATTCCTACTGCAGCTTTTATAGGTACTCTAATTTTATTAGTTGGGGATACCATAAGTAGAAATATAATAGCACCTATGGAAATTTAGATATAGTAAAGGACTTAAACTTAGAAATACCAAATGGCAAAATAACAACAATTATAGGTGTCAATGGTTGTGGTAAGTCTAGTATTTTAAAAACTATTGCAAGAATACTAACACCTAAAAGTGGTGATATATTTATAAATGAAAAAAATATAAAGGAACAAGGTTCGAAGGATTTAGCTAAAACTATGGCTGTATTGCCTCAAAGTCCACAAGCACCAAAGGGACTTACAGTTGAAGAACTAATAGCTTACGGGAGATTTTCACATCAGAAAGGCTTTAGAAAATTTAAAGAAGATGACGAAGACATAGTAACTTGGGCGTTAGAAGTTACAGGAATAAAAGAGTTTAGAGATAGACCAATAGAAGCTTTATCTGGAGGCCAAAGGCAAAGAGCTTGGATAGCTATGGCTCTAGCTCAACAGACAGATATATTAGTGTTAGATGAGCCAACAACTTATTTAGATTTAGCTCATCAGCTGGAAGTATTAAATTTATTACAAGAATTGAATGAAAAACATAAGACAACAATTGTCATGGTTATACATGAATTAAATAATGCAGCAAGATTTGCACATCATATGATAGGAATCAAAAAAGGAAAGATAGCTTGTGAGGGAAGTGAGCATGAAGTTATGACTAAGGAAAGCCTTAAAGAACTATTCAACATAGATGCGGAGATAGTGGAAGATCCTAGATGTAAAAAAACTGTATGTATAACTTATGATATGCTAGAATAGGAGATTAAATGGAAAATCAAGAAGCATTAAGAAATGGAAGTATAAGTAAACTATTGGTAAGATACTCAGTACCTGCAATACTTGCTATGATGGTTACTTCATTATACAACACTGTAGATAGAGCATTTATAGGATCTATGAAAAATGTAGGAGCTTTAGCTATATCAGGGCTTGGAATTACAATGCCACTGTTCACCATATTGGGAGTATTTTGTGTTGCCATAGCAGTAGGTGGAAGCACTAATGTATCTATTAAATTAGGAGAAGGAAATAAAGAAGAAGCAGAAAAAGTAATGGGTAGTACTGTTGCTTTAGAATTGGTTGTGGGAATTATCATGGTTTTAGTAGGAATATTTTTCTTGGATAAAATACTTTATGCTTTTGGTGCAAGTGATCAGACCATAAAATATGCAAGAGATTATATGAGTATAATATTTGCTGGAGCATGGTTTAATTTACCTGGATTTGCACTTAATAGCTGTATAAGAAAAGAAGGTAATCCAAAGCTGGCTGCAAGAATGATGATAACTTCATGTATTCTTAATTTAATATTAGATCCAATATTTATTTTTGGATTTGATATGAGAATAAAAGGAGCTACTTTAGGTACGGTGATTTGTCAATTATTTATATTTATTTGGTCAACATATTATTTTACCTTAGGGAAATCAAACTTAAAATTAAAACTTAAAAATATAAGACTAAATAATAAATTAATAAAATTAATATTAGCCATAGCAATGACACCATTTTTTATGGAGATAGCAGCAGGTTCTATACATTTAGTTACAAATAAGATATTAAAAATTTATGGTGGAGATTTATCCATAGGCGCAATGACAACAGTTACATCAATATCATTAATGTTTTTAATGCCTATATTTGGTCTAAGCCAAGGTATGCAAACAATTATTGCTTATAATTATGGAGCAAAGCAACGAAAGAGAGCTAGACAAACTTTGTTTCTGGGAATTTTATATGGAACAATAATTTTAACCATAGGATTTATTCTAATTAAGTTATTCCCAGAAGTTTTTGTAGGTATATTTACTAAGGATGAAACTTTAATGGTGATGGCTTTTGAGGGGATAAGCATAAATTTAATAACTCTACTTATTGTAGGAGTGTCAGCACTTGGATCAGTTTATTTCCAATCAGTAGGAGAAGCTAAGAAGTCAATATTCTTAAGTTTATTAAGATAAGTGATTATTTTAATACCAGTAATAATTATAATTCCGAAGGTTTATGGATTAAAAGGTGGATGGACATCTCAGCCAATAGCAGATTTCCTTGCCATGTTTATAGTTGGGTTATTTTTATATAAAGAATTTAAAAAAGATAAAATGAATTCAGAAGAATTATATGCATAGAAAAAAGACAAAGTTAATAATTTTAACTTTGTCTTTTATATTGAAGGAACTTATAATTTATCTGGTTTGTGGGGAAATTATAAATTCCAACATTGTGACTTGAGCAACGGGCGAAGCCGTTGGCGACATAAAGTGTAGCGCCCACGCAGTGGCTTAAAATGTTTCGCCGACACGTCGCTCAAGCGAAGCGAATTTTTATGTACTAATAAATTATATTAAGGTTATGTAAAATTAAATACTTTAATTATATAATATTAAACGTATATCTTACTTTTCTTGGCAAATCTAATATATATTCTACTGAGCCATCAGGAAAAGTATTCTTTTCATATTTTGGTATATTTCCACCAATCCATTCTGAAATAGTTTTTTCAATATTGTCAGTTTTCACTTCGCAGAAAAAATTATCATCAAAAACATATATGCCAGCACAAGGATTATAGATTTCTCTAGAAACTTCGTATTCTATCAAAAATTTACCCCCCTTTATTAATAATAGAAATTTTTATAGTTATTACTTAATTCGACAAAATCAAGAAGTGTCCTTTTATAAAGTGATAAATTATAATAATAAGTTTAATATGATATAATGAGTATCAGAAAAATTTTTATGGAGGGCTATATGAATTTTATTGCCATAGATTTTGAAACAGCAAATGAAAAAAGAGCTTCTGCATGTTCTTTAGGTATTACTGTTGTAAAAGATAACAAAATAATAGAAGAAAAATACTGGCTAATTAAGCCAAGGCCATTTAGGTTTGAATCAAGAAATATAATTATTCATGGAATTAGAGAAGAAGATGTAATTAATGAAAAAGAATTTGATGAGTTATGGGAAGAAATAAAACCTTACTTAGAAAATAATTTGGTCATAGCCCATAATGCATCTTTTGACTTTTCTGTGCTTAGAAATACACTAGATCTTTATAATTTAGAGTATCCCAAATTAGATTATGCATGTACCTTAGTAGCCTCGAAATTATTTTATAAATATTTAAATAATCATAAGTTAAATACCGTTAATAGACATTTAGGATATAAATTTAATCACCATCATGCCAGTGCAGATGCTACTGCTGCAGCTAATATTTTTATAAATATTTCTGAAGAATTAAAATTGAATAGTATGGAAGATATAGCTGATATTGTAGGATTTAAGCTGGGATATATAGCTGACAATACTTATTCACCATGTAAAAAAATAAGAGAAGGCATTGTTTCAAAAAGATACAAGGATTATGAATGCGATAATAATGAAATTTCATTAGAAACTGATTATTTCAAAGATAAAGTAGTTGTATTTACAGGAGCACTCCATTCTATGAGTAGGGCTGAAGCAACTAAGCTTATTAATGATTTGGGAGGTATAACAAGGAATTCTGTAACCAAAAGAACTAATATTTTAATTACAAATGCTAAGGATATAGAAAATTTAAGTCCAAATCAAATGAGTAATAAGCTAAGAACGGCAGTTAATTATATGAATCAAGGTCAAGATTTAATAATTATAGATGAAGAAAAATTTGAAGAATTACTAAGAACATAAAAATCATATAAAAGAGAGACTTTGAGCAAAACTATTTATGAATATTTCCTATATAAGTGGTATAAGGCTCGTAAATTCTTTGTTAGTAGATATCTATATAGTTATAATAAATATATATTGTTGACAATATAAATGAAAAAAAAATTTTATTGTTAACAATATTTTTTTGATTTTATTATTTTCTAAGAGTATTATACAAAAGGACAAAGTTTTAGGGGGAGGAAATATAATAAAATGTCGCCAAAGTTATTAACAATGTTTAGAAATGATGAAATAAGTAGTGAAAAAATAAAAAAAGATATAATAGCTGGATTTATAGTAGCAATAATAGCGCTGCCACTATCCATAGCTCTAGCTATATCATCAGGAGTATCACCAGAAAAAGGTCTTATTACTGCTATATTTGCTGGATTTATTATATCTTTTTTAGGTGGTAGTAAGGTACAAATAGGAGGTCCTACAGGGGCTTTTGTAGTAATAGTCTATGGTATTGTAAAAAATCACGGTATTGATGGGCTTATTATTGCAACAATAATGTCAGGAATAATATTGGTTATTATGGGTATGTTGAAACTAGGGAATCTGATAAAATACGTGCCTCATACAGTAACAGTAGGGTTTACAAGCGGTATAGCAGTTACTTTGCTTATAACACAAATAAAGGATTTATTAGGTTTAGATATAAATGACGTTCCTGCAGAAGCTTTACATAAAATAGTAGCTTATATAGAAAATATAAATAGTTTTCATATAATTACATTTTTAATAGGAATTGTATGTATATTGATAATGATTTATTGGCCAAAAGTAAATAAAAGTGTACCAGCATCTATAGTTGCTTTAGTATTTGCAACATTAGTTGTAAAAACATTTCGTTTAAATGTTGATACAATTGGAAGTTTATATTCTGATATATCATCAACTATACCAATGCCAATCATACCGAAAATTAGTATGGATAAAATAATTTTACTTATTCAGCCAGCCATAACCATAGCAGTTTTGGCCTCAATTGAATCACTACTATCTTGTGTTGTTGCAGATAAAATGATAGGTGATAAACATGACTCAAATAGTGAACTTGTGGCACAAGGAATTGGAAATATTGTATCAGCTTTGTTTGGAGGTATACCAGCAACAGGTGCTATAGCAAGAACAGCTGCAAATGTGAGAAATGGAGGAAGAAGTCCCATATCAGGAATGGTACATGCCATAACACTTCTTTTAATTATGATACTATTAATGCCACTAGCAAAAATGATTCCAATGACAGTTTTATCTGCCATATTAATAATAGTTTCTTATAACATGGGTGAGTGGAAAGAAATGAAGGAAATGATGAACTTACCTAAAATAGAAGTAATCGTTCTTTTAGCTACATTTATACTAACAATAGTATTTGATTTAGTTGTAGCCATACTAGTTGGTATGAGTATACATTTAATTTCTGTTTTAATTATAAATAATAGAAAAGATAAAACTATTGAAGATGTTGCTTAATATATAAAATTATATGAAATTAAAAGCATTTATTATAAAATAAGATTATTTAATAATTGATTTTCATATGATAAATGCTTTTTTTAAATATGTATTGACTCTATACTTACAATAGACTTTATAATATACCTTAGTATTTTAACAGGAGGTATTAATATGGTTACAGAATTTTTAAGTTATGCAATACCATCTTCTTTGGCCAACTTTATTTCGTCATTATATACAGTAATAGATGGGATATTTGTAGGTCAAGGTGTTGGTGATACGGCGCTAGCTGCCGTAAATATAGTACTTCCTTTTACTGTCGTATTATTTGGTATAGCAAATATGTTAGCAGTAGGTGGAGGAGCATTAGTATCGAAAAATGTTGGTGCTAATAATATAGATAAAGCAGTAAATATATTTAGGCAGGTAATGAAATTATTATTAATTATATGTATAGTTACAACTGTGATTTGTGTTGCATTTCCAGAGCAAATTGTTAGGATGTTAGGAGCAACAGATAATTTAGCTCCTATGGCAACAGATTATTTAAGATTTTATGCAATTTTCTGCACACCAAACTTAGTAGGTATAGTATTAAATTCATTTGTTAGAAATGATAACAGACCAAAGCTTGCCATGGTTTCTACTATAGCAGGGGCAATTACTAACATTGTACTTGACTATGTATTTATTTTCCCATTACATATGGGCATAAAAGGAGCGGCTATAGCTACAGGTCTAGGACAAATAGTTACAGTTTCAATACTTCTTCCTCACTTTATAAGAAAAAGAGGTATCTTAAGTTTTGGTAATGCACCATTAATTATGGAAAGTATAAAAAATGTATCAAACATAGGATTCCCATCATTCTTAGGTCAAGCAAGTTTTTCTATAATAGTATTTTTACACAATATGGCCTTTACTAATTATATGGGAGAAATAGGAATATCAACTTATAGTATAATCAATTATATAACAACAAATATATACATGGTTCTACTTGGATTGACTTTTGGTGCACAACCACTTATAAGTTACAATTTTGGTAGAAAAGATAAAGAAAAGATGTTAGGCTTTTATAAAATAAATTGTAAGTCATCTTTAGTAGTTAGTATAGGGGCTGCTGTTATATGTTATGTTTTTGGACCACAAATAGTAGGAATATTTACAACTGATCCTAAAATTGCAGAGATGGCATATAATGGTTTAAAAATAGCTTGTTTAGCCTATATAATAGGAAGTATAAATCTGGATACAGTAGTTTATTATCAAGCATTAGAAATGCCTAAGTTTTCAAACTTAATAGGCATATTAAGGTCTATGGTATTTTTACCAATATGCTTATATGTATTACCTAAAATATTTGGATTAAATGGTATATGGGCAAGTGTTTTAGTATCAGAGTCATTAACATTTATACTTATGTTTATAATAGCTAATGTTAAGAAATATACAGATATTGTTATAAATAAAGATAAAAAACTAGAACCGCTTGAAGAAGTGGCTACTATGTAGTTATAATGAGGACATTAATATATATTAATGTCCTTTTTAACATAGGTCATTAATTTCTACAAAAGTAATTTTGGAGGTGAAAATATGGGTAAGTACTTATCTATTGGACAAATGGGAAGATTAAACAATTTATCAGTACAAACATTAAGACATTATGAAAAAGTAGGAATACTCAAACCTTCTTATATAAATGAAGATACAGGATATAGATATTATTCTATGAAAGATTTTAATACTATAGATTTAATAAAACAATGCAAGGCTATGGGATTATCTTTAGAAGAAATAAAAGAAGTTACTAATAACTATACATCTCTAGAATCAATTGTTGATATACTGGGAAAACAAAAGAAAATAATATCAGAAAAAATAAAAGAATTAGAAAATATAAAAAATAAGGTAGAATCTTTGGAAGATAAAATAAAAGTATCTTTGAATAAAGGTATAAATAAAGTTTTCATAAAATATAATGAGGAAAGAAAATTTATTCAGTATAACTTTACTGATCGTTTTTCTGATGAATTTGAAATTAATTTGAGAAAAATTCTTTTAGAAGTAGAAAGAGATTATGAAAATGTTAATGCAGAAATAGCTTTTACCATATCTTATGAAGATGTGAAAAGAGAAGGTAAGGCAGAGTGCAAAAATGTAATGATTAATCTTGGAGAAAAAGTGTCTTATGAAGATGATAAAATAATATCTATGGAAAAAGGAGATTATTTGACAATGTATTTTGATGATACTTATAGAGACTCAGGAAAATACTATGATGTGATTATGGAATACATAGAAAGTAATAATATAAAAACTGTTGGAGATTTCAACGAAATATATATAATGACAAGGGTAGGAAATGACGGAAGAGAGAAATCTCTTGGGCAAATAGAAATTTTAATACAAAATTAATTAATCTAACAAATAAGTCGAAAACTAGAAATAAAAAGATAACTTATTAAATATTATACTTAAATGATTATGATACTTACTAGTAGTGTATATAATACATATAAGCATCTATTTATATAGTACAAACTATATATTAAAGTAAAGCGTTAGTAGGGAGGTGTTTTCTTGGGAAATAAAAGAAAGTATATATTTATAATATCAATAATTTTTTTATTAATAAGTTTATTTTTCCTAGGCAGTTTTGAATGGAAAAGTATAAATAATAAAAATTCTAAGATAGATATAGATGTGGATACAAATTTAAATTTACCTCAAAATCAAATAGAATATCTACAGTCTTTAGTAGGTTTAGAATCCAAAAATATGAAAATATTAGACAATCCTTTAAGAGTAGAGGGAAGTTTTTATATACCTGAAGATACTATATTAAGTTATATTAATCATTATTTAAAAAATTCAAATAATAAAGATATTGAAAATGTACAAGTTACAATTAATAAAAATGGCTTAACTATTGGAGGTCAATATAAACTTCTTGCATATCTTAAAACACCTATTGATATAGATGTATTACCTACATTAACTGAAGATAATGATTTAAGACTTAATTTAAAAGATATAAGGTTGTTAAATCTAAGCTTGAACAATGATATTATTGATGCTATTGTAGATAGCTGGTTTTCTGATATGGATAATGTTACTGTGGACAAGGGAGATATTATAATAGATAAAGGTTTTTTTGAAAATGCAAATATAAAATCTATTTCAGTTGAAGAAGATTACTTGGTAATGGATTTAAGTGTAAATATAAAATAAAAATAAATTAGTTTATGGTTATTTTTATTCTCAAAACTAAAACATAATATTAGATAATAAGATTGATTTTTAGTAGAATATAAAATTAAATAATTTATGTATAAACTTCTAAAATTAGGATAATGTAATAAAAAAGATTTAGGAGGTTATATAATGGATTTTAAAAATAGTAAAACAAAGGATAATCTTATGCGTGCATTTGCAGGTGAATCACAAGCAAGAAACAGATATTTATTTGCAGCGTCACAGGCAAAGAAAGAAAAACTACATGTAATACAAGCTGTATTTGAATATACTGCTGACCAAGAAAGAGCTCATGCAAAGGTATATTATGATCATCTTAAAGAATTAGCTGGAAGTAATATTAGTGTAGATGGAAGTTATCCAGTAGATATTTATGATAATATAGTACAGCTTCTCCGTGCAGCACAACATAATGAATATGAAGAGCATGATGATGTTTATACAAAATTTGCAGAAATAGCAGAACAAGAAGGATTTAAAGCAGTTGCTTACTCTTTCAAAAAAATAGCGGAGATAGAAAAAACTCATGGAGATAGATTTGGGAAATTTGCTGACTATATTGAAGAAGGAAAATTATTTTTAAATGATGAGAAAACAGAGTGGCTATGCTTAAACTGTGGTCATATACATAATTCAATAGAAGCTCCAAAATCTTGTCCAGTATGTAATCATCCTCAAGGATTTTTCATTCGATTAGGAATGTCTCCTTTTAATCAATAGTATTAATAAAAAATAGATAAACTTTTAGCTTATCTATTTTTTTTTGTGGAAAAAATTACTAAAAATGTTTGATGAAAATTTTTCCAGGTATATATAATAATAAGAAATTGTTAAATAATAAATTATCAGAACATTACTCGAATCACTAGACATTTCTCAGAATATGAAAATTTAATTAAATATTATTTTTAGGGGGAGTTAAAATGGATTGTAATAGTTGTAGAATGTGTAAAAGTGCAGATGAAAGATTAGAAAGTTTCGTAGCAAGTAAGGAGTTTGACACAGCATTTCATAGAACTGAAACTCAAAAACAAAAATGTGGATTTGGTTTACAAGGCGTTTGTTGTAGACTCTGTTCAAATGGGCCATGTAGAATAACGCCTAAATCACCAAAAGGAATTTGTGGAGCAGATGCAGATACAATAGTTGGTAGAAACTTTTTAAGAGCGGTTGCATCAGGATCAGCATGTTATATTCACGTAGTGGAAAATACAGCTTTAAATTTAAAACATGTAGGAGAAACAAAGGGAATAATTAAAAGTGAAAAAGCACTAAATCATTTAGCAGAAAAATTGGGAATAGAGGTTGATGATAAATACGAAAAATGTGTTAAAGTTGCAGACGCTGTTCTAAATGATTTATATAAACCTAGATTTAATAAAATGGAACTTGTTGAAAAAATAGGATATGGACCAAGAGTTGAAAAATGGAAAGAGTTAGGAATAATGCCTGGTGGTGCTAAATCAGAAGTATTTGATGGGGTAGTAAAATCATCAACTAACTTAAACTCAGACCCAGTAGATATGCTAATGAGTTGCTTAAGCCTTGGAATTTCAACAGGTCTTTATGGATTAACTCTTACAAACCTTATTAATGACATAATGCTAGGTGATCCAGTTATAAGAATGGCACCAGTAGGATTTAGAGTAATAGATGAAGATTATATAAACATAATGATTACAGGACACCAACACTCAACATTTACATCATTCCAAGAAAAATTAAAACAGCCAGAAGTTGTAGAACTAGCAAAATCTGTGGGAGCAAAAGGATTTAGATTAGTAGGATGTACATGTGTAGGTCAAGACTTACAACTTAGAGGAGAGCATTATCAAGAAATATTTGCTGGTCATGCTGGAAATAACTTTACAAGTGAGGCAGTATTATCAACAGGTGCAATAGATATGATAGTTTCAGAATTTAATTGTACAATACCAGGACTTGAACCAATAGCAGATGAATTAAAAGTTAAAATGATATGTCTTGATGATGTGGCTAAAAAGAAAAATGCAGAATATGTTTATTTAGATAGAAATAAATACGATGAAATAGATACAAAATTAATAAATGAAGCTTTAGAATCTTATAAAAATAGAAGAAGTGAAGTTAAAATAGATATACCAAAAGATCATGGATTTGAACAATCTTTAACAGGTGTTAGTGAAAAGAACTTAAAAGAATTTTTAGGAGATTCATGGAAGCCATTAGTAGATTTAATAGCTGATGGAACAATAAAAGGTGTGGCTGCAATAGTTGGATGTTCAAACATGACAGCTGGAGGACACGACATTAATACTGTTGAATTAACTAAGGAATTAATTAAGAGAGACATAATAGTTTTATCAGCAGGATGTTCAACTGGAGGTCTAGAAAATGTAGGATTAATGTCACCAGGAGCGGAAGAATTAGCTGGAGAAAATTTAAAAGCAGTATGTAAGAAATTAGGTATACCACCAGTATTAAACTTTGGTCCATGTTTAGCAATAGGTAGACTTGAAATAGTAGCAACAGAACTAGCAGCATACCTAGGAATAGATTTACCACAATTACCACTAGTACTTTCTGCACCACAATGGTTAGAAGAACAAGCGTTAGCTGATGGAGCTTTTGGTTTAGCCTTAGGCCTTCCTCTACATTTAGCACTTCCTCCATTTATAACAGGAAGTAAGTTAGTAACAGAAGTTTTAACAGAGGGATTAAAAGATATAACAGGAGGCCATGTAATAGTAAACCCAGACCCTAAATCAACTGCAGATCAATTAGAAGAAATAATAATTGATAGAAGAGTAAAACTAGGGTTAAAGGATGTGGAAGTTTATGCATAGAATTTTAATTGATAAAGATTTATGCAAAGGGTGTAAAAGTTGTGTCCTTGCTTGTATGATTAGAGATAGTGACAATGATAATATGTATACATTAGACTTAAATAGTATTGATACTGAAAGTAGAAATCATATTGAAATGGATAAAAACAATCACCCAGTACCTATATTTTGTAGACATTGTGATGAACCAGAATGCGTAATGACTTGTATGAGCGGGGCTATGAGCAAAGATGATAAAAGTGGAATAGTTTCTTATGATGAAAAAAAATGTGGCTCTTGCTATATGTGTGTAATGTCATGCCCTTATGGCTTATTGAAAGTGGATGACAGAAGTAAGCAAAAAATATTAAAATGTGATTTATGTAAAGATGAAGAAATTCCTAAATGTGTAGCCATGTGTCCTACAGGAGCAATTAAGCTACAAAAGGAGGAAGCTTATGCTAGATAAATTACTTAATAAATTATCATCTAAAAAAGAAAAAAAATGTGTTGAAATAAATAATAATCCAACAAAGTACCTTATCTTAGGTGCAAGTGCAGCGGGAATAAATGCAGCAAAAGTTTTAAGAAAATTAGATCCAAAGGGAAGTATTATAGTAGTTTCTAAGGATGATAAAATATATTCACGTTGTATGTTACATCATGTTATTTCAGAACATAGAACTGTGGATGGTATTAATTTTGTGGATATAGACTTTATGGAAAAAAACAATATAACTTGGAAAAAATATGAAAGTGTACAAAATATTGATACTGATAAGAAAATTGTTAAATTAGAAAAAGAAGATATATCATATGATAAATTACTAATAGCAACTGGAGCTTCAGCGTTTATACCTCCAATTAAAAATATAAAAGAAGGAAAACATATATATCCACTTAGAAACATAGAAGATGTGATTGATATAAAAGAAAAAATTAAAACTAGTAAAAAAGTTGCTGTAATAGGAGCAGGACTTATAGGAATAGATGTTCTTACTTCTTTATTGGATATGGGAAATATAGAGGTGTCTTTAATTTATCCAAATGAATTTATATTAGATAGACAATTAGATAAATATTCAGCTAAAGTTTATGAAGATAAGTTTATTGAACTTGGAGCAAAACTATATCCTTCTCGTCCTGTAAATCAAATAATACTAGATGAAATCCAAAATGTTAAAGGGATAGAGCTTGGAGATAAGACCGTAGTTGAATGTGATATGATTATAGTTTCTACAGGAGTTAAACCCAATACAGAATTTGTAGCAAATACAAAAATAGAAGACAATAGAGGTATAGTAATAAATGACAAATGCGAAACTACAGTAAAAGATGTATATGCAGCGGGAGATGTAGTTGGTAAAAATGCCATATGGCCACTTGCTGTAAAACAAGGAATTGTTGCAGCTTACAATATGGTTGGGGTTGAAAAAATTCTAGATGATGAATTTACATTTAAAAACAGTATGAATTTTGTAGGAATCCCAACAATTTCTTTAGGAATAGCTATACCACCAGATGATACTTACGAGGTAATAACTAGATGTGACAAAGAAGGATATAAAAAATTTGTTATAAAAGATAATGTAATAACAGGATTTATAGCTCAAGGAGATATTTCTTATACTGGGCCGATTACTTATCTTATAAAACATAAAATTCAGATACCAAATTTGAAAGAAAGAGTATTTGATATTGGATATGCTGATTTCTTTTCTATGAAGGAAAATGGAGAATTTGAATATAACATTAATATATAATTAAAAAATATTAAAACAACTGCTTCGATTTTAGAATCAGTTGTTTTTTTATGCTATTGATTAAAAAAAAAATATAGTTTAAACTTAATTATTATAAAAAGAAATGTTTAAGGATGCTAAAGTAAATGGGAAATATTTTTAAAATGAGGAAGAGTATTACATTAAAGTTATTTTTGCTTTTATTTATTCTTATAGTATTAATATCATTGTCAATTTCAGTTGAACAAGTAAAAAATACTAATAAAATAGTAAATAAAGAAATGGAAGTAATGAGGGAACAAGTTTTAGATGAAGTGGCAAATAATATATCTATTTTGCTATCAAATGTGGAAACCATGGGGGATACTATAGTAGTTGATAGCCATTTAATGGAAATACTAGCTACATCTCATAAAACAATTTTTTCTAATAAAGAGTTAGAAAAAAATATGAATTCTTATGTAGAAGGATTACTAAATGACGTTGTATGGGAATATGGAAGATATAACATGAAACCAGAACTTTATATAGTTGGCAATAATGGATATACATATAGTACTTATTCAAAAAATAAATATTATTTAAATAACATAAAAGAGGAACTTTGGTATGAGGAAATTGTAAAATCAGATGGAGATACAGTTTTAATTAATACATACAAAGATGAAAATGGAATTGGACCTTATAAAAACATTTTTAAAATGGGTAGATTGATTAAGGATATTATAACTAATGAAACCTTGGGAATTTTAATAATGGATATAAGTGAAACGATGTTATATGATAGATATTCAAAAATGATAGATAATGGTTCATTTATTTATATAACGGATTCAAGTGGAAAAATTATATCCAGTAAAGATAAAAGAGATATTGGAAAAAACTATAAAGATATATTTAATAATGATGACAGAAATATTGAGGGCAGTGTAAATAGTACAAAAATTATTTCTCAAATTGAAGAATATGAATGGAATATAATACAAGAAATACCAAGTAATATTAGCATGAAAATATCAAATAAAATTATATCTATAACAACTCTTATAATTATGTTTGTAAGTTTTATAGCTTTAATAATAACGTATAAGCTTTCAAAGTGGATTACAAAACCAATTATACAGATAAAAAATAAAATGCAAGAAGTAACTGGTGGTAATTTAAAGTCACAGATTATTGTTAATAGAGAAGATGAAATTGGAGACTTACAAGAATCATTTAACAGCATGGTAAACCAACTTAACACATCTATAGAAAATATTAAAGAATCAGAAAAACAAAAGCGTGTGGCGGAATTAAGTTTTTTACAAGCTCAGATAAATCCTCACTTTTTGTATAATACTTTAAGTGGAATAAGATTTTTAATATCTATGGGAAAAAATGAAGAAGCGGAAGAAATGTTATATAGATTTACAAAGTTGTTAAGGGCTATATTACCAAAAGCAAGTGAGATGATTACATTAGGAGACGAAATAGAAAATATAAAAAATTATGGTGAATTACAGCAAATGAGGTATCCAAATTCATTTGAAATAGAATACCATATTGAAGAAAGAGTACTGGATTTTAAAATTCCTTCATTCATATTACAGCCAATATTAGAAAATGCAATATTATATAGTATGGAAAAAGAAAATAACTTTGGTTATATAAAAGTGACAGCATCTGAAGAAAATGAACATATTAAAATTATAATTGAAGATAACGGAATAGGTATGTCAAAAGATAAGTTAA
>OKWN01000552.1_pt1 | contig 15415 bp, 15 predicted proteins | sample 1607151 | NCBI WGS metagenome assembly OKWN01 (sample SAMN07501046, study PRJEB24779) | human gut metagenome | isolation source: stool | host: human infant | place: USA: Pittsburgh, PA | reverse complement strand
ATTTTTCTGCAACTTCCATTAATTCTTCTTCGCTTATTTCATTTACCCCTATATCTTCTAAACACACTGGTAAACCAACTTCCACACAGAAGTCTAATACTTGATTTATTTCTTCTTCAGATGCATTTTCTAGCACTAACTGAGCTAAAGTACCAAATGCAACTTTTTCACCATGGAAATACTTATGAGTTCCTTCTAATATAGTAAGACCGTCATGTATAGCGTGAGCTGCTGCAAGTCCTCCACTCTCAAAACCAATTCCTGATAAAAGTATATTTGTTTCTATTATATTTTCAAGAGCAGGAGTAACTAAATTACAATCACAAGATACCTTTGCCTTAGGTCCATCAGCAAGTAAAGTTTCATAACATAATTTTGCAAGAGCAAAAGCAGTATTAGTACCTTTTGCTGGAGCTGTTAAGTTTTCTCTTGCTCCGCAAGGAAGACCAGCATTTACATTTGAATATGATTTTCTTGTTGCTCTAGCCTCAAAATAAGTTGATAATGCATCACCCATGCCAGATACTAAAAATCTAGTAGGTGCTTTAGCTATTACAGTTGTATCTATTAGTACAACACTCGGACTTTGTTTAAAATATGCGTAATCATCAAAAGATCCATCTGGAGTGTATAATACTGCTGAGTGACTAGTAGGTGCATCTGTTGCTGCTATTGTTGGAACTATTATTAAAGCTTCACCTTCAGCCACACATTTTGAAGTATCTATTGCTTTACCTCCACCAAGTCCTATTGTACAATCACACTTATTTTCTCTTGCTACTTCTTGTAATCTTGCTACTTCTTGTCTTGAGCATTCTCCTGTAAATCCACTTTCTACTAAAGTAATATTAAACTTATCACAAGTTTTGTCTAACTTATCTTTTACACGATTAACATCATCTGGATGTGCTATAAGTAGTGCTGATTTTCCAAAAGTTTTTACGAAATAACCTAAATTTAATAATTCATCTTCACCTTGAACATATTTTGTTGGACATATTAATGCTTTTCTCATCTTTTAATTACTCCCATCTATTTTTGTTTTATTTGGTTTAAATTTTATATTTTAATTATAATACCGTTTTCCTTTTTAATCATGAGTCTTATATGTCATAAAATTACAATTTATAATCGTAATTTTATGAACTAAAATAATAAAATTGTACTATTTCTACTTTTTGTTAAGTACTTAACTATTTTAATAAATATCTAACTTTACTAAACTTCATATGTTCAACACTATGTATTTACCTTTTATTTATAAAAATGCTAACTCAAAAAAGCTGTAAATACAAAAGAAATAAATTCTTTTATATTTACAGCTTTATTGTTATTACCATTAAATTGTTAATCTTTTATCTATACCTTACATTTATATATTAACTCTCTTCTTAACTTCAAAATTTTTAAATATTTTTATAATATTTTCTGTAAACAGAAGGTGTCATCCCTTCATACTTTTTAAATATTTTTATAAAATATCCTGGTTCATTAAAACCAAGTTCATCACTTATTTGGCTTATGCTCATATCGCTCTCTTCCAAAATGTCTTTAGCCCACTTAATTTTTAATTTTGATATATAATTGGAAAAACTCTGTCCCATTTCTTTAGAAAACAATCGACTAAAATAACTCTGACTTATATGACAAACTTTTGCCATATTTTCCACTGTAATATTTTCACTTTTATTTTTATATATATAGTCAATAGCTGGCTTTAATGTGGAACTAATTTTTTTATTATCTTCATCGTATATATCTTCAGAAACGTAAGCATCAACCATGGCGTTAGATATTCCCTTTTTTATATTTTCAATATTTTTTACACTATATCCTTCAAAAAAGTTGGAATCCAACTCCATATTACTTCCTAGTGACTTTTTATACATTTCTAATATTAAATTTTTATCTAAAGCTTCTTCAACCAAATAATTACATAAGGAAGACAACATATTAGCAATATTTTGTACTTCTTCATAAGTAAGTAAAGGTAGTTCATCATAGTATTCTTTAAAATCCTCCAGTACCTCTCTTGCTACTGATTTATGAGAAGTATCAACTATTTTTTCCATGTCTTGTGTTATATTCTCCTTTAACTTCACTTGTCCTGCCATTATTGCTCCCATATATCTCCCATCAATAATAATAGGCACTGCCACATCTACTATATTATAATGACATAAATAAATATAAGGCTCATTAGATCTAACAGCTTCAAGTCCACCTCTGGAGTCACACTTTTGACAATACTTTACCATTTGAGCATTATTTCTTACAGATTCACAAAACTTAGAACATTTACTATGTTTACTTATGGGATTTCCCTTATAATCAACAGTTATAATAGCCATATTTGTAACTAAAGATAAATTATCTTGAAGAGTTTGCCATTTTTTAAAATCTATTACTTTATCCAAATTTATTTTATCTTTTTTCAATGTAAAATCCCCCATACATATGATTATTATTTGACTTTTTATTATAAAGTAAGCTTATAAGAATTTTCTTTAAGCCACTTTTCACTTTCTTTAAAATTTGGAAGTATTTCTTCTACAAGATTATAAAAATCCTTAGAATGATTCATATGAACCAAGTGTGAAAACTCATGAACTAATATATAATCTATTACATCAACTTTTAACATAGAAATTCTAGAATTAATATAAATAGTTTTACTAGATGTACAGCTTCCCCATCTTTTCTTTTGTTCTTTAATTTTAATTATATTAGGACTTAATTTATTCATCATAGGCTTTTCTTTTTTTAATACTTCAAGTCTTGTTATGACTATCTTTTCACTTTCTATCTTGTACCACTTTTTCAGTTCATTTTTAATATATTCAATCTCATTATTATTTGTAGTAATTATTAAGCTTTCATCTTTTATATATATATAACAATAATTCTTTTTATTATTTTGAATATTTTTATCTTCTATTATTTTTAGTTCATATTCTTTTCCTAGATAGTAAAATATTTCTCCATCAACATATTTTCTATCCTTAAAACTCTCATCAATATGTTCAAATTTATCTAAGGTCTTCATTATCCAAGATGACTTTTCCTCAAGTACTTTTTTTAAAAATGAAATAGATACAGATCTTGGACTAATTATTTCTATGGTGTTTTTTGGAATTATTCTAATGGATATATTTTTTCTTTTTCTATAAACTACATTAACATCTATGACTTCTTCCTTATATAAAAAGCTAATTGAGTTATTTTTATTATCTAAAATTACTTTGTATTTTTCTTTCATTTTCTTCTCCCAAGCTATATATTTATCTCACAGTGCATATGATTTTTTACATCTTCACCTTTTACAGTATAGCCTTGTCCCTTTGAACAAAATATTGAATTGGAAGTATAAAGCTTATCACTATTTTTATCGTAATTTCTAATTTCTAACACTTTATCACTATTATGACATTCATCATATCCATCATAGTTAAAGCTAATTCTTCCTCTTCCTTTAGTGAAGGATATTAATTCAAGCGGATAATCCATAAATTCACTAACAGGCCCTCTACCACTTATAATTGACTTATTATTACTAGAGCCCTTTATATTAAAGCTTCCATTCATTTTTTGTATATCTGAAATTACTCTTCCCATATGATCATTATCTATTTCTATTTTAAATTTATAGTAAGGTTCCAGTAGTATATTTTCCACTTGTTCCAAACCTTGTCTTAAGGCTCTAAATGTTGCTTGTCTAAAGTCGCCACCTTCTGTATGCTTATTATGTTCTTTACCTGTCAAAAGAGTTATTTTCACATCCGTAAGCTCATATCCACCAAGTATTCCCCTATGACTTCTTTCAAATATATGAGTCTTTACTAAGTTTTGATGACCAACAGTAATATCATCCACATGAGCTAAACTTTCAAAGCTTATCCCACTATTTCTTTTAGCTGGTTCAATTTTTAGTACAACTTCAGCGTAATGTCTTAATGGTTCAAAATGACCCACACCTATGGTTTGATCTTTTATAGTTTCTTTATATAAAATTTCACAAGGACCAAAGTCAACTTCCAGATTAAACCTTTCTAAAACTATTTCTTTTAAAACTTCCAACTGAATTTTGCCCATTATATTAATTTTAATTTCCTTAAGCTCTTCACTATATGTAGGATTTAATGATATTTCTTCTTCTCCTAAAATTTTAAAATAAGAGTAAACATCTTTAATATTTACACTTTCATCAAATAATACTTTTGTGCTTAAAGTAGGTACAATAAAGTTATCATCTTCACTATCTAGATTATAAAGCCTATTTTCTTCTTTGCTAGAAATTACAAGTCTAGATGGATAAGCTTCACTTAAACCTTTTATAGCTACTATTTCACCAGCAAAAGCTTCATCTCTTTTTATAAATTTATCACCTTTATAAATTCTTATTTCATTAACTTTTTCTCTTAATATATCATTTTGGACCATATAAGAAAGTTCATCTTTAATTTTTAATTTACCTTCCAAAACTTTTATAAAAGTTAGCTTTTGTTTATTCTCTTCACTTTTTATTTTATATACCTTTCCACTAAAGCTTTTGTTTTCATCATAATTTGCTTCACTCAAACTCTCTAATACTTCTAAAAGTACACCTATATTTTCATCATAAAGAGCTGAGCCAAATACACAAGGATATATGTTACAACTATTAAATAATGATTTAATCTTTTTAAACCATAGCTCATAATCAAAATTATCATCTAAAAATCTTTCTAATAATTCTTCATCTTTTTCTGCAATAAATTCTATTAGTTCATCACTCATATTCTTGTTTAATTCTTTTGTGAAATCAAATATATCTTTAGATAAATTTTCTTTTAAACTTATATTTATTTCTTCTCTATTTGATATATCTCTATCCATCTTATTTACAAAAATAATGGTTGGTATATTATGTTCTTTTAAATAATTAAAAATAGTTTCACTATGGGACTGGACTTTCTCCACACCACTTATAATTAAAATAGCATAATCTAACATCTTCAAACTTCTTTCCATCTCTGGGCTAAAATCCACATGTCCTGGTGTATCTATTAAATAGTAATTTGAATCTTTATAGTTAAAATACCCTTCCTTGGAAAATATAGTAATGCCTCTTTGTCTTTCTATTTGATTATTATCAAAGTATGAATCTTTATGATCCACCCTTCCTCTTTTTCTTATGGAATTTGTATGATAAAGTATTTGTTCACATAGAGTAGTTTTTCCACTATCCACGTGAGCTAAAATACCGATTATTTTATTCATCTTACACCTCATTTAGTCATAATATATAAACTTATCTTATCACATTACATAAGTATTAGTAAAATGGATTACACACCAAAATTTGCTTGAGCTACATGTTTACGAAACATTTTAGGCCACTCTCCACTTCATGTAGAAAAGTGGGTATCTATTGCTCTATTTAGGTGTATTGGATTTTATCTTCTATTTCCATTGACAAATTTATTATTTTTATTTAATATAAATATGATAGTTATTCTCATTTGTAAATCAGTTATAATTGATAATCAACTTCTATTATGTTCATATATTTTTATTTTATTAATATATGGATATTAAATTCAAATTAGAAATTAAGGAGTCAAATAAGATGTTAAATATAAATTATATATGCGAAACATTTTTTAATTGTTGTAACATTCCAATTAAAGCATTATCTAAAGAGTATGAGGAAATCTATAAGCATGGATATAATGATTATTTAGATGAGATGTATCCAAAGAATGAAATAAATGACTTTATATTAAATAAAATGAATAGTAACAAAGATATTTATACTTTGTCCATTGATAAAAATGTACACTATATTATTACAGATGCTTGTAATGTTTTCTTTATCTTAGGTCCTATATCAACAGATATTACCAATGAGTTAATTTGTTATAAACCAGCCACTTGCTTTGAATATATAGAGTGTGTCCTATGTAAAATAATTGAAAATAACCTTGTTTATGATGTTAATAGTCGCTCTTATAATATATATGTTAGAAAAGCTATACATCATATACACAAGTATTATAATGAAGATATATCCATAGATGATTTATGTGATAAATTAAACATAAATAAATCATATTTTTGTAATTTATTTAAAAAATCTACAACACAAACTTTTTCCAACTTTTTAAATTACTTTAGAGTAGAAAAAAGTAAGAAGTTACTAGAAGATCCTACCTTATCTTTATTAGATGTTGCTTTAGAAGTTGGCTTTACTAATCAAAACTATTATACAATTGTATTTAAAAAAATAACAAATCAAACTCCATCAGCCTATAGAAAAGAAATTGTGTCACTTAAAAATCAAGTATATTAACACTACATTTAGAATATAATCTATAAATATTTCCTTTTAATTACATACAATATAGTTTTTAAATTAAGGACGTTGATTTATCAACGTCTTTAAATAATTTAATAGATAAAGGTAGGTGAAAAAATGTATAACCTAGATTTAAACATAGTAAGCACCTTAATATTATCCATAGTTTTATATTTATTTGGTAATTTTCTAACTAATAAAATTTACATACTTAATAAATTATGTATTCCTTCTCCCGTTGTAGGTGGTCTTACTTTTTCATTATTTGTTTTTATTTTAGAATACTTTAAATTAGTAAATGTATCTATGAATACTCTCCTTATGCCTTATTTTATGTCCTTTTTCTTCACCATAGTAGGATTAAATGTCAGTTTCAAATTATTAAAAAAAGGAGGAAAAGTTTTAATTATTTATTGGTTACTATGTGCTCTTTTGGGATTTTGTCAAAATATCATAACCTTTATTTCATCAAAACTATTAAATATAAATCCTCTTTTAGCATTAATGTGTGGGAATATATCCATGGAAGGTGGACATGGCTATTCTTTAGCATTTGGAAGGACTTTAGAATCTTTAGGTGTAGAAAATGCTTGTAATGTTGGCTTTGCTTCTGCTACTTTAGGCCTGATTATGGGAGGAATAATTGGAGGGCCTATTGCCAAAATTTTAATTGAAAAGTATCACTTAAAATCTTCAAATATACATAAAGTAAATAAATCTTCTTTAATGAAAAGTAATACTTCTATTTTAGATATTAATGACACACTATTTTTTGAACAAATTTTAATTGTTTTAGTTTCCATGAGTGTTGGTAGCGTTTTAGCAAATATTATCAATGTGTATTTTCATATAGTTATACCAAGTATAGTAGGATGTATTTTTGTTGCTGTATTATTTAGAAATTTTAATGATAAAACTAAAATAATGATAATGAATTTTAAACTATTAGACTTTTTACAAAACTTGTCCCTTGGAATGTTTTTGACTATGGCTCTTATGAGTATTGACTTTTTCACTTTATCTAGTTTATTTGGTCCAATAGTTTTTATAGTAATTTGTCAGGTAATATTTATTATTATATTTGCTACAACATTTGCTTTTAAACTTCTTGGAAAGGACTACGATGCTGCTGTAATGATAAGTGGTATGCTAGGTCATGGACTTGGTGCTACACCCAATGCTTTAGCTAATATGGGTTCTGTAACAAATAAGTATGGAGCTAGTGCAAATGCCTATTTAGTCGTCCCCTTAGTTGCTGCTTTTTTACTTGATGTTTTCAGTATTCCATGCATTTTGTTTTTTATTAATATTCTTACATAAAAAATTTGATTAATAATTCTTATTATATTATCTATTTAATGCTTTTACTAATTAGCTTTATTTTTAATTATAAGATATCTTAAATCATCATATTTGTATTAAATTTATAAAAAATATCATAATAATAATAAAGTAAATATTATGAAGGAGGTACATTATGAATAGCAATTTAAATTGCCTTGTTTCAAATTGTGCTTATAATAAAACTGGTTATTGTTATGCTTCACATATAAAAGTAGAAGGCTTTGAGGCTACTGTTACTCCAGAAACTTACTGCGAAAGTTTCATAAACAAAGCTGAAGCTAATTTTACAAACTCTGTAAGTGATGATACTCTTACTAATACTCAAAGTATATCTTGTAGTGCAAAAAACTGTACATATAATATTCAAGGTGCTTGTAATGCAAGTCATGTTCTTATTAATATGAAAAATGCAGTTTGTGATACATTTAGATTAAAACATTAAAAAAAAGAGAGGCTTTCCTCTCTTTTTTTAATTCATGTTCATTTCCATGGCACAAATCATTTTTTCTTTTATTCTTTCTGCTAGTTCTGCAGTTTTTATCTTCGGATTTTCAATATGATCATATATAGGATCTAGATACTCAACTTCCACATTTCCTGATTTTATTTTCCCCACTGGTTCATAGCCTTCGTAAGTGCTTCTAGAGTTTTTTATTACCATAGGAACTATAGGGCATTTTGCCTTATACGCAATTTTTAAAGATCCTGGTTTAAAATCAGAAATTAAAGCATCGGGATCTTTTACCCAAGTTAGGTCTCCTTCAGGAAATACTGCCATACTTTGCCCCATCTTAATATTCTCTGATGCTTTAATTATACTTTTCATTCCTTCTCTGTTGTTTTCTCTATTTATAAAAACACACTTCATTAAATTTAGCCAATTGCTCACAATTGGTATATGTCTCCAAGTAGGCACATCAGCAATTATAACTCCAACTGGCTTTACTATGCTGGAAACTAAGATATAGCTATCTAACATACTAGCATGATTTGATACAAATAAAACCTCTTCTTTCGGTACTTTTTCTTTACCTATAACTTTTATCTTTATCTTTACTAAATCAAGAGATCTTTTAGCATGATTCTTTACGAATCTAAATTTTTCAATACTACTATATTTTTTCTCATTGTACTTTAGTTTTATCAACTCTGGTATGGATAATAAAAATCCAAAAATTTGAAATAGAGCAAATTTGATATAATTTAACACTGACTCACAACTCCTTAAAATAATGTTGACAATTAATTCTAGCACACTTTCATTTATTTTTTAAGTATTTATATTTTGTTATAAAATACATCACTCTATGAATATAAATTAATAAATAGAGAAAGTTTTTCTATGTAAAGGAGGATAAATATGGCTGCTACCATAAAAAACTATAATGATAGATTAGTTATCATAAATATAAACTCTCATACAGGCGATAAAATTAAATTAAATCTGCCTGTTGACTTTGTTAAAAAACTAATAAAAAATAATGCTTTGGATTTTTTCTTATTTGAAGAAGAAATCGTTGATACACAAAAAATGATAAAATCCCTTTTAGACTCATTTAATTATAATCTAACGGGCGAAATTGCTAATTTAGAAAGATATAATGGTGATTTAATAAAAATTAAAATTCAATAAAAATTTCACTTCATTTGAACAATATATCAGCAAATCATCTTAAGCTATTGTGTGGGAGGTCCACTTCATATTACCAAAGATATATCTTTTAGCAATCATATATATTCGTTACTCTATAAAAAAAGTTGTCTCATAAGAGACAACTTTTTTATTAGTTTGCTTTAACTTGATTAGCTATATTACATGAGTGATCTGATACTCTTTCTAAATTTGTTAGTAAATCTAAGAACAGTACTCCAGAATCAATTGTGCATTTTCCTTTATTTAATCTTTCCATGTGAGTTTTCTTATAAAGTTTATCAAGGGCATCTACTTCATCTTCTACTTTGTAAATTTTAGATACCATTTCTTTATTATCTTCTTCTAAACATTTTAATGCTGTTTTGAAGTTTTCTTGCGATTTAGTGTATATATTAGTCATTTCTTCAATAGCACTTTGAGAGAATTGTAAATCTTTTTCTATTGCTATTTTAGATAATTCAGATATATTTTCAGCATGGTCAGATACTCTTTCTATATCATTAACTGTGTTAAATAATAAGTCAACTTTATTTCTTTCTTCATCATTAAGTGGTGACTTAGAAAGTTTTAACAAATAATTTAATATGTCTTTTTGTAATATGTTTACTATTTCTTCATATTTTTCTGTTTTCTTAACAGATTCCATTGATTTATTTAATAAAGAGTCCATAGACGCTTCTAATGCATGGTTTGCTTTATCACCCATTCTTATAACTTCTTTCATTGTATTTCCAAGAGCTATAGATGGAGTTTGAAGTATTCTTTCATCTAAATATTTAGTTCTAACTGTTGCTTCACTTTCTTCTTCAGTTATTGGCATCATTTTTAATACTAATTTAACTATATATTTTGCAAATGGTAATAAAATTAATACGTTTACTACGTTGAATATAGTATGTGCATTTGCTATTTGTCTAGCTGCATCAGTTGGATCTAACCATGTTACAAACTTAGTTATTGGATAATTTAAAACTAAAACAAATATTAAAGTACCTATAACGTTAAAAGTTAAATGCATTGTAGCTGCACGTTTAGCATTTCTAGATGCACCTATACTTGATATTAATGAAGTTACACAAGTTCCTATGTTATCTCCGTATAATATTGGAAGTGCTGCACTAAGTGGTATTAACCCTTGTGAAGCAAGTGCTATAAGCATACCCATTGAAGCTGACGAACTTTGTATTATACCTGTTATAGCAAAACCTGCAAGAATTCCAAGTAATGGATGCTTACCAAAGTAAATTAATGATTGTCTAAATCCTTCATATTCAGCTAAAGGTTTAACTGCATCTTTCATAAATTCCATACCTGTAAATAAGATACCAAATCCTAAAAGTATTGTTGCAAATTCTTTTGTTCTTTGCTTTTTGCTAAATAAATATAATATTATACCAATACCTAGAGCAACTGGTGCTATTGCTTCTAATTTAAATGATACTATTTGAGCTGTAACAGTTGTTCCTATGTTAGCTCCCATTATAACACCTATTGCTTGAGTTAAATTCATTATTCCTGCATTTACAAAACCAACAACCATTACTGTTGCTGCAGATGAACTTTGTATAATTGCTGTTACTACTGTCCCTACTATAACACCCATAACTGTGTTACTAGTTAACTTTTCTACTATTCTTTTTAGTTTGTCTCCTGCTGCTTTTTGCAGGCCTTCTGCCATTAAATTCATTCCATATAGGAATAATCCCAGACCGCCTAACAGGCTTATTGCTATTTCCAAAACTCTTTCCTCCTTAAGTTATATCTAATGATTATCATCCCATTTTTTATATGTATATTTCATTTTGTAATACATATTTAACAATTATGTTTTTCATTTAACATATATTTAATATTTAAGCTACCATGCTATAATATTACATTTTTATAACCCTTTGGTTAAAGAAAGGTTAAATGATTGTTAAGAGAATGTTAAATATTTTTTTAATATTTTAAGCATTATTATATTATTTTACTCTTAATTATAACTTCCTATTCTTTTTTAATTTCAATCTCAAATTATTAAGAATGTAAAATATTGGGTATATATTTTTTAGGAGGTGATTTTGTGGAAGAAATAATGGAACTTATAAATAGAAAGTTTTTAAAAGATCATGAGTTATTATATTTAGAAGATAATGATTTAGTTAAATCTTGCAAGTATTTAAGACCACACAATGCCCATTATAAAGAATATCTAGTTGTAGTTGATAATAACGGTAAAGATGAAGAACATATTGTCTGTTGTAAATTTATATAATCTTCTAAAAATTCTTTCATTTAGTCATAGTCAAATTATAAGTTGAATAATTATATATAAATCAATTGATAAACTTTAGGAGGTATATTAATGAAGGAAGTATGTGCAGATTTGACTGTTTACTTTCAAGAGCCATATTGGGTAGGAGAATACAAACGAATTTCAGAAGAAAAAATTGAAACAAGTAAAGTGTTTTTTGACTATGAACCATTAATACATCAAGTTTATAATTATTATTTGAAAAATTGGAGCAAACTTAAGTTTACCATATCTTATGAATAAATATATGTATATAAAAATAGCTAGGTTTATTTTGCTTCAAATACTCTAGCTATTTTTATATTTAATTTTTTCATTAATAATATATGAATTACTTAATAAGTATCAAATTAATGTATGATTCCTTGGTTTTTCTTTTAATATTTCTTTTATTACTTCTTTAAACATTATTGGTTTGTGTAAAAATTCCCTTAAATCTATTTCTTCATCTGCATGAAGACAAAGTCTTATAAATCCATCATGAGTAATCATCATTTTATTACAGTTTTTACAAAAACAGTCACTAATTGGTGCTATTGTTCCTACTCTTCCTTTTAATTTTTCCATTTTATAATATTTCGCGTTAGACTCTACCTCAAATCCTAAAATATTAATATCTTCTAGATTTTCTATTAATTCTTTTGCATTTACATAACTTAAATCATAAAGTCTTTTATTTCCATTCCACGGTGTAAGTTCTACAAATCTTACATCCACATTATGATATTTTGTCAGCCTAATAAAGTCATACACCTCATCTGTGTTGAATTCATCTATAAGAACACAGTTTATTTTTACTGGTAGTTTTAGTCTTATGCATGTATTTAGAGCATTTAGTGCTTCTGTTAAACTACCACCTCTAGTTACTGCATTATATTTATACTCTTTTAGAGAGTCTATACTTAAATTTACTCTATCAAGACCGCTATTTTTCAATTCCAATGCTTTTTCACTGAAGTTCTGACCATTGGTTGTAATAGATACATCTTCTATATTACACTCATGTTTAGCAAAATAAATTAAGTCTTTTAAGTAAGGATATAAAATCGGCTCTCCTCCTACAAATTTTATTTTATTTACACCAAGCTCCTTAAAACTCTTTATTATAAACTTATAATCATCGAAACTTAGTATATTATTAACAGATTCTTCTTCAGCTATCTCGTCTTCCTCCTTACAATAAACACACCTTAAGTTACATTTATCTGTAAGAGAAATTCTAAGATAGTCTATTTCTCTTAAATAGCTGTCTTTCATTTAGTTACCCTCTTTGCTTATAAATTTCCTATAATTTTCTATTTAATTATATAATATTACTTAAAGTGAATTAATTCAAATATTTTCATAAAAAATAGCATAAAAACCTAAAATTTTTATGCTATAAACCTTAATATTTATCGTATTTATCTAAATTTTCTTCTTTTTTCTCTCTTTGTCTTTCAATAACTTTTACAATAAGTAAAATTATTGAGCCAATTATTATAGCTCCATAAAATAGCGTAAAGATACCAAAGATAATCATATTCATCAATATGCTCCCCTTATATACTACTCCTCTATTAAAACTGCTGTTCCATAAGCAATAACTTCACTTGCTCCAGCCATAACAGCAGAAGTACTTATTTGCATACCTATAATAGCATTTGCACCCATAGATTCAGCTTTGTCAACCATTCTTCCTACGGCAATTTTTCTAGCCTCTTCCATCATTTCTTGATAAGCTTTTATTTCTCCACCAACTAAAGTTTTAAAACTAGCGCCTATATCTTTTCCTATGTTTTTTGTTCTAACAGTACTTGCTGATACAAAACCATAGACTTCTTTTATTTCTTTTCCTGGTACATTGTTTATAGTAGTTATTATCATTATGTATCCTCCTAAAAATTCCATTTATTTTTATTATAACAAATTTTGATAATTTATTATATTTCAATATTGTTATATATTTTTATATAGTTGTATTAACCTATTCCTCCAAGTAATATGCCTGCAATAAATACTATTAAAGTTAAAAATACATATATATATTTGGCCATTGGTTCAAACCAAACTCCAAGTAGCTTTTTAGCACCAGTTTCAATTTCTGATTTTGCTTTGTTAATACCAATTACCCAAAAGAACATTATAGCTGCTATGAATGCTCCCAGTGGTATTATATAAATTGATACAAAGTCCATCCATTTTCCTAGTATATCTCCATTTTCCACAAATAAGCCTACTAAAAATGCCAACGAACAAACAAGTATTACAGACACTCTTCTCTTTAATTTCAAGTTACTTTGAACTGCTTCTATTGGTACTTCTAATAAGTTCATCAGAGATGTTATAGATGCAAATAAAACAGATATGAAAAATACTACGGCAAATATCCTTCCAAGAGGCATCAATTTAAATACAGATGGTAACGTTATAAATAGTAATGGTGGTCCTGCAGTAGGGTCCAAATTAAAAGCAAATACTGCTGGAATAATTACAAGACCTGCAGTTAAGGCTGCTAAAGTATCAAACACTACTGTGTTTTTTGCTGCATTTGGTATGTCTATATTCCTCTTTAAATAACTTCCATAAACGATCATACCAGAACCAGCTATGGATAATGAGAAAAATGCTTGACCCAGTGCATAAATCCAAGTCTTCGGTTGAGATAAATACTCCCATTTAGGAACAAATAAATAATTTAATCCATCCTTTGCTCCATCTAACATTAAAACTCTTACTAAAAGTATTAAAAATAATATATAAAATGCTGGCATCATAATTTTATTTACCTTTTCAATTCCATTTGAAACACCAAGTAATAAAATTGATGCTGTAATTAATAAAGCTAAGAAATGCCATATTATACTTCCAAAAGGTCCTGCGATAGACCCAAAGTAAGCTGCTGAATCAACAGCGTTTAAAGCTTCTCCAGAGATACTTCCCAGTAAGAATTTTATAAACCATCCTACCACAACTGCATATCCAACAGCTATTCCAAAAGCTCCAAGTACTGGTATAACGCCAAATATTCCTCCACCTTTTTTACCCTTAGTTTCTAAAGCTTTTTTAAAAGAACCTATTGGCCCCGTTTGAGTCATTCTCCCAAAGGCAAATTCCCCCATAAGTCCTGTACATCCTAACAATACTACAAATAAAATATAAGGTATTAAAAAAGCAGCTCCTCCAAATTGACCTACTCTATATGGAAACATCCATATATTGCCCATTCCCACTGCTGACCCTATACACGCTAAAATAAATCCTGCTTTTGAAGTAAAAAGATCTCTACTTTCTTTTTCAGTCTTCATATTGTTATTAGACATGACTATCCCCCCTTTTTATATTTTCTGATATAATTATATGAAATTCTTTTATTTCAAATTATATTATTTAAATAATTCTATCATAAAAATAATTTGTTAACCATAATTTACCTTTTATTATTCATGCTCAGTTGAAGATTTCTTGTTAAAGTACTACCCTTATACTTGGAGGTGGTTAACATGAAAAAAGGCTATTTATATATAGCAATAACAACAATTTTATTTAGTTCTATGGAGATAATGTTAAAATTTATTTCTAATACTTTTAATCCTATACAACTAACTTTTGAAAGATTTTTTATTGGCGGTTTAATTTTATTACCATTCGCAATTAAATCACTTAAATCTAAAGAAGTATCAATTAATAAAGAAGATATAAAACAATTTTTATTTTTAGGTTTTATGTGCGTAGTTGTGAGTATGATTTTTTATCAACTTGCTGTAACTCATACAAAAGCTTCTGTTGTTGCAGTTATTTTCAG
>OKWN01000551.1_pt1 | contig 15433 bp, 15 predicted proteins | sample 1607151 | NCBI WGS metagenome assembly OKWN01 (sample SAMN07501046, study PRJEB24779) | human gut metagenome | isolation source: stool | host: human infant | place: USA: Pittsburgh, PA | reverse complement strand
ATTCTCTCAAATTCATATTCATTATTGCACTCAGTATAATATTTAAATATAGTATTTAAATAATTTAAGAACCATTGACCATCATTATCTATAAGTATTTTATTATGTTGTGGAGCTATATCATAATAATTTATATATTTTTGTAGTCTTGTTACTGTTTTATCATCTAATATTATTCTTGGATAGCAGGCTAATTTACTTTCAGTATTATGTGCATCCAAAAGAGCTGGACCAAAAACAATATCTTCATTTATGTAAAAATCACCTACACTTACTCCACCTCTAACAAAAAGACCTTCCAATGATAAGTTGAACTGATACTCTGATACATTATCTAATATTTCATCTAATTCCTCTTCACCATCATCTTTAATTGGGTATCCAACAATCATATTGTCAGTATAGATTTTTATTTTACCTTGACTGTATTTATTAGGAATGATACATTGTTTATTTTTATTTATAAGATAATTAATCTCCCTAAGTAATTGACTTCCACTACCATTATTACAAGAATCAACTATCATCTGCGAAAATCCTAATATATCTATAGCACAAACAATAGAATTAACTAGTTGAGGATTTTCTTGATTATATTTTTGCATATTCATTTTAACACCTCTTTATCCACACTACTTACTATTATTTTAACATTCTTATTACAGTTCTATTAATTATTATATTATAAATAATTTATTGAAAATAGTATAACAATAAATTAACTGATTAATAATATATAGTAAGTAAATTTATTGACATTTAAACTAAAAGATAATAATATTAAAATAGAAAATCATATAATAAATCCGATGATAAGGAAGAGTAGTTAAATTAAGATTCAATATAGAGAGTTGAGGATGGTGGAATCTCAACAAGAAAGATTTAATGAATGGACCTTTTAGGAGTAAATCGAAATCTATTTAGAGAGTAGACTTTATCGTGAGTTGCACGTTACAGCAATTGAGGTATGATAGTATCAATAATTAAGAGGTGTATTTTATAGTACACAATTTAGGTGGCAACGCGGATATAACACTCCGTCCTATTGTATTAGGACGGAGTTTTTTTAATTGTAAGGAAATTATATGTTATCTGTTCTGTGGATAACGTATAATTTCTAACTTTGTTATTTGAGCAACGGGCGAAGCCGTTGGCGATATGAGCGAAGCGAATTTTTTATTATAAAAAATTATAGATTTACTGAACATTAAATATCACAAGGAGATGAAGAAATGAGTAAAAAAAGAATATTAACAGGAGATAGACCTACTGGAAAACTTCATTTAGGTCATTATACAGGTTCTTTAAGAAACAGAGTAGCATTACAAAACACAGGTGAGTATGATATGTATATCATGATAGCTGATCAACAAGCATTAACAGATAATGCAAAGGATCCACAAAAAATAATAAATTCTGTAATGGAAGTTACTATGGATTACTTAGCAGTTGGATTAGATCCAGAGAAAGTTAATATATTTATACAATCACAAATACCAGAATTAGCAGAGCTTACAGCTTATTACTTAAATTTAGTTTCAGTAGCAAGACTTAATAGAAACCCTACTGTAAAAGAAGAAATAAAACAAAAATCATTTGGTGGAGAAGGTGTTCCAGCAGGATTCTTTGTTTATCCAGTGAGTCAAGCAGCAGATATAACTGCTTTTAAAGCTGATTTAGTACCAGTTGGAAATGATCAAAAGCCAATGTTAGAGCAAGCTAGAGAAGTTGTAAGAAGTTTCAATAACATATATGGAGAAGTTTTAGTTGAGCCAGAAGGAATGTATCCAGAAGGAATAGAAGGAAGAATGCCAGGAATTGATGGTAAGGCTAAAATGAGTAAATCTTTAGGAAATGCTATATATTTAAGTGATGATGAAGAAACAGTTAAAAAGAAAGTTATGAGCATGTATACAGACCCTAACCACATAAGAGTAGAAGATCCAGGAAATGTGGAAAATAATACAGTATTCACTTACTTAGATGCTTTCTACAAAGATAAAGAACATTTAGAAGAATTAAAAGAACATTATAGAAGGGGTGGACTAGGAGACGTTAAGCTTAAGAGATTATTAATAAAAGTACTTGAAGAAGAGTTAGCTCCAATAAGAGCAAGAAGAAGAGAATTAGAAGAAAACAAAGAATATTTATATGAAGTATTAAAAAAAGGTAGTGCAAATGCTAAAGCAGTAGCAGCTCAAACTTTAAAAGAAGTAAGAGAAGCTATGGGAATTGAATATTTCAAAGGTTTATAAAATAGATATAAAGGTGTTGTTTATTAACGACACCTTTTGCTGTATAATTTTAATTATAAAAAATACAAAATACTAAAGAAGAGGGAGTCTCATGAAAATATTCAATCAATTAGGAATAATACTTGGAATATGGGCAGTAGGAGAGTTAATTAGTTCTTTATTAAGTAACATTATAACTATGCCAGGAACAATTATAGGGATGATAATACTGTTCCTATTACTTCAATTTAAAATAATGAAAGAAGAAACTATAAAAGATGTGTCAGACTTCTTATTAGGAAACATGGCTATATTTTTCGTACCTGCAGGTGTGTCTCTTATAAATTCACTGGGATTAATAACGGATAATATGCTGGTTTTATTATTAAGTGGAACTGCTGCAACAATTATAGTAATGCTTGTTACAGGAATAATCGTAGAATTTATGATTAATAGAAAGAATATATCATCAGATATTAATGATGAAAGATCAGCGTAAAGGAAGGTAGACTAAATGGAAAAAATATTAAATACTCAATTATTTGGACTAATAACAATTTTGGTTTTTTATAACATAAGTCTATACATTCAGAAAAAAACACAGAAACCAATATTTAATAACTTGTTGATAAGCATAATATTAATCATACTATTTTTAAAAATAACTAATATACCATATGAAAAATTTAAAACAGGTGCAGATATAATAAACTTTATGTTAGGACCTGTAACAGTAGTATTAGCAGTTCCTCTTTATAGACAATTTGACTTGTTAAAAAAGCATTTTAAGGAAATTTTAGTAGGTATTTTAGGAGGAGTAGTAACTTCATTTATAATAGTTGTTCTAGTAGGAAAATTAACATCTACAAGTAATGAAATAATTTACTCTATGATTCCAAAATCTATAACAACTCCTATGGGAATATCTCTTGTAAATCAATTAGGAGGAGTAGAGTCAATAACTGTTGTATGTATAATAATAACAGGTATATTTGGAAATATATTTGCAGAACAACTTTTAAAAATAGGTAGAGTTAAGCATCCAGTAGCTAAGGGAATTGCAATTGGAACTTCTGCTCATGCTTTAGGGACGAGTAAAGCCTTAGAAATAGGTGAAGTGGAAGGCGCTATGTCTTCTTTATCAATAGGAATATCAGGAGTAATGACAGTTATTATAGTACCAATACTAATTAATTTTATCGGATAGCTACTATGAATAGAAAAGGCGAACAAACTAATCATAAATAGTTTGTTCGCCTTTTTAAATTGTAAGGATTTTTAATTTAATTAATCTAAATCTCTTAAACCTTCCATTAATTTAGTTTTATCAGCAGTTTTTCCATCCTTATTCTTAATTATTCTAGCAGGAGAACCGGCAACTACAACACCTGGAGGAACGTCTTTTGTAACAACAGAACCTGCAGCAACAACAGAACCTTTTCCAACTCTTACACCTTCAAGGATAACTGAATTTGCACCGATTAAAACGTCGTCTTCTATTATAACAGGAGTAGCAGAAGGTGGCTCAAGAACACCAGCAACTACAGAACAAGCACCAAGGTGTACATTTTTACCAAGTATTCCTCTAGCGCCTATTACAGCGTTCATATCTACCATAGATCCTTCTCCAACAACAGCACCTATATTAATAACGGCACCCATCATAATAACAGCGTTCTTCTCTATTGTAACCATATCTCTTATTAATGCACCTGGCTCAATTCTAGCCTCAGCGTGTAAGAAGTTATAAAGAGGGATAGCTGAATTTCTTCTGTCATATTCAACATGAATATTATCCACAGAAGACTTAAAGTTTTCAACATCATTCATTATAGTTTTATAATCCCCAATTAAAACATAAGAACCTTCATTGCCAAATACTTTGTATTTATCATTTTTTTCTATTTTTATATCACCTGAAATATAAACTTTTACAGGTGTTTGTTTTTCTGCATCTTTTATATATTTAGCTATTTCATAAGCATCGTTTAAGTTAACCATTGTCATCCTCCCCAAATTGTCTAGTTTTTAGTCTAGCATATTATTCATATTGTAATATCCAGCTTCTTGATTTACTAAGAATTTTGCAGCAGCAATAGCACCCTTAGCAAAAATATCCTTAGATTGAGCTGTATGTTTTATTTCTACTACTTCATCATGCCCTGCAAAGATAGTAGTGTGTTCACCTACAATTGTTCCACCTCTTATGGCATGAATGCCGACTTCAGTAGGCTTTCTCTTTTCAGAGCGACCATATCTTCCATAGATGCATTCACTGCCTGGCAGAACATCTTTAATTCCATTAGCGATCATAATAGCTGTACCACTTGGTGAATCCAGTTTCTTATTATGATGTTTTTCTATTATTTCTATATCAAATTCATTAAGAGCTTTAGCAGCCTCTTTAACTAATTTAACTAATACATTTACACCAAGTGACATATTAGAAGAGTGGAATATAGGAGCAATAGTAGAAGCTTCTTTTATTCTTCCTAATTCATCTTCATTAAATCCTGTAGTAGCTATTACTAAAGGAGTTTTTGTTTTAGTAGCATAACTTAAAGTATCATTTATAGTAGAGTGATGAGAGAAATCTATAATTACATCAGCAGTTTCAGACACATCGCTCATTTTAAAATAAGTTTTGAATGGAACTTCTAACTCATCTCTAGATACACCACAAACAAGTTGAAGCTCGCTGTCTTCATTAACACATTTAGTTAAAACTTTACCCATACTACCGCTATATCCATTTATAATTACTCTTAACATGTTGCCTCCTGTATTTTTAGTCCCCAATTAACTAATTCTCTTTTTAAAACTTCTAAATTTTGTTCTTCCATTTCAGCGAGAGGAAGTCTTAAGTCTCCCACATTGAATCCCATTAAATTTACAGCAGTTTTTACTGGTACTGGATTAACTTCTATAAATAAAGCATCTATTAAAGGTTTCATGCCTAATTGTAATTTTCTAGAACCTTCAATATCGCCTTCAAAGAATTTTGCTACCAAATCATGAGTTTCTCTTGGACAAATATTAGCAAGCACTGATATAACTCCAGATCCACCTACTGAAAGTAGAGGAAGTATGGAATCGTCATTGCCAGAATATACAGCAAAGCCTTCTGGAACTAATCTACAAACTTCAGCTACTTGAGCTAAATCTCCACAAGCCTCTTTAAGAGCTACTATGTTATCCACATTGTTAGCTAAATCAGCAACAAGAGCAGGTGGTATATTAACTTTTGTACGAGAAGGAACATTGTATAAAATTATAGGAAGTTTAACACTATTTGCAATAGATACAAAATGTTTTCTAAGTCCTGATTTATTAGCTTTATTGTAATAAGGAGTTATAATTAAAAGAGCATCTGCGCCTAATTTTTCAGCTTCCTGGCTCATATAGATAGAGTGAGCGGTGTCATTTCCACCAGTTCCAGCTATTACAGGAATTCTTTTATTAACAGCATCAACGATAGCTTTTATAGCTGATAAGTGTTCCTCGTCATTCATAGTACTAGCCTCCCCAGTAGTACCACAAGCAACTATTGCATCGGTGCCATTTGCAATTTGAAACTCTACTAATTCTTTTATTTTCTCAAAATTAATATTCCCACTTTCATCAAATGGTGTAACTAAAGCAACTGCAGAACCTTTAAATATCATAAAAAATCTCCCCTTTTTCTTAAATTTAACCTCTATTAATTAATATTTATCAAAACTTGTTTTTATACTAAATCATACTTTAATAATAATTCAGCTATTTGAACTGCATTAGTAGCAGCACCTTTTCTTATGTTGTCAGCAACAACCCACATATTAACACCATTATCCACACTGAAGTCTCTTCTGATTCTTCCAACATAAACTTCATCATGACCTTCAGCATCAACTGCTAGAGGATATTCATTGTTAGCTGGATTATCCACAACAGTTATACCTTCAGCATTTTTTAGAATAGTAAATATATCTTCCAACTCAAATGGTTTATTAAATTCTAAGTTTATAGATTCGCTGTGAGCACCTCTTACAGGGACCCTTACAGTAGTAGCAGTAACTTTGATATTGTAGTCTTCTAAGATTTTCATAGTTTCATTTACCATTTTCATTTCTTCTTTTGTATATCCATTTTCTTCGAAAACATCTATATGAGGAAGACAGTTAAAAGCTATTGGATGAGGATAGAATGTATTTGGTTTTCCTTGTATTCCGTCTTCCAAATCTTGAACGCCTCTAACCCCAGAGCCTGATACAGCTTGATAAGTTGAGTAAACAACTCTTTTTAAACCATATTTATCGTGTAATGGTTTAAGAGGTACCATAGCTTGAATAGTAGAGCAGTTTGGATTTGCAATTATTCCTTTGTGATTTTTTACTGTTTCTGGATTAACTTCTGGAACAACTAAAGGAACATTAGGATTCATTCTCCATTGACTTGAGTTATCTACTACGATTACACCTTTCGAAGCTGCTATTGGTGCATATTTTTCGCTTATAGACCCTCCAGCAGAGAATAAAGCTATTTGAATATCCTTATCAAAAGAATTTTCATTAAGCTCCTCAACAACAATATCTTTGCCTGCAAATTTTACAATAGAACCTGCAGATTTTGCAGAAGAGAACATATAGATATTATCTATTGGAAAATTTCTTTCTTCTAAAACTTTTATGAAAGTTCTGCCCACCATACCAGTAGCACCAACTAAAGCAACATTAACTTTTTTCATTTCAATCACCCCGTAATAATATATTTTATATTTAACATTAATAACATAGAGAAAAATTTAAGGGAGAGCTTATATTTATATATATATAAAAAAACGTACAAAGGTATACTTTGTACGTTTAATAACGCCATATCAAAGTAAACCTTGTAGCTCACCACTTAAAAATAAGTGACAGTGCTATACATATTATGTATAACCCCAAAAATAATCTTTGCAAAGATTACCTTTTCGGCAATAATTCCTTTCTTTGAATATCATCATCTGCCGACTACTTTCAAATACTTTTAATTACTGCACCTCTACCCTAGGTTAAGATATTTTATTAAATTATTAATAATAGTAGTACATAAATTTGAAAAAATCAATAAAAATGTAAAAAATTACCTTATTCAATGTCTAGATTTTTTTTCGGATTTTAGGTATTATATTTTATATATTATTTTAAAATTATGAAAAAGCCTTTTAATAATGATAATAATTAAATAATTATTAAATAATTCTTAAATTATTATTATTAAAGAGGTATAATTGTTAATTAGGAATATGTTTTCTTATTATGAATAAAGAATATGCAAACCCCAAGGAGGAATAAAATGGAATCACTAAAAGAACTTTACAAAGTAGGAAATGGACCTTCGAGCTCACATACAATGGGACCTCAAAGGGCTGCTGAACAATTTAAAAATAAGTATCCAGAAGCTGCTAGCTACAAAGCTCACTTATACGGAAGTTTAGCTGCAACAGGAGAAGGGCATTTAACTGATTATATAATCAAAAAAACTCTTGAACCAAAGCATGTTGAAATACTTTGGAGAGAAGATATAGTTAAAGCATATCATCCAAATGGAATGATGTTAGAAGCTATAGATGCTGACGGAAATGTAATTGGAGATTGGACTATCTACTCTGTTGGTGGAGGTACAATAGCTGAAGAAGGAATGAGAAATGCTGGAGGAAATGACACTTACCCTCATTCAACAATGGAAGAAATAATAGCTTGGTGTAAACAAAACAACAAAAACTTTGTAGATTACGTAAAAACTTACGATGATGCTGATATAATGGATTACTTAGTAACTATAAAAGATGCTATGAAAAAATCAGTAGAAGATGGTTTAAAAGCTACAGAAGTAATACCAGGAAAATTAAACCTAGAGAGAAAAGCTGGATACTTCTACAAGCAATATCTAGCTAATAAACAATTAAATACATTAGTATACACTTATGCTTTAGCTGCTTCTGAGCAAAATGCATCAGGATATGTTATAGTAACTGCTCCAACATGTGGTTCTGCAGGTGTTTTACCAGGAATATTCTTTGCAATGCAAGATTTCTATGGATATGACGATGATATGATATTAGACGCTTTAGCTGTAGCAGGTTTAGTAGGTGTTCTTGTTAAGAGAAACGGATCTGTTTCAGGTGCTGAAGTAGGATGTCAAGGTGAAGTAGGTGTTGCATGTGCAATGGCTGCTGCTGCAATAGCATTCTTAAAAGGTGGATCATTAAGACAAATAGAGTATGCTGCTGAAATAGGTTTAGAGCATCACTTAGGAATGACTTGTGACCCAGCTTATGGATATGTTCAAATACCATGTATAGAAAGAAATGCAATGGGAGCTCAAAGAGCTTTAGATGCTGCTAACTATGCACTATTAACAGATGGAGAGCATCATGTTACTTTCGACCAAATCGTTAAAATAATGGACGAAACTGGTAGAGATATGATGGATAAATATAGAGAAACTTCAAAAGGTGGAATAGCTAAATTATTCTTTACTTGCTAGTTTAAATAAATTTATTGAAGAAAAAAGAGAAAGAAGATTATCTTATTTCTCTTTTTTTATGCTTAAAAATTTATAAAATAATTTTATAATTAATAAATTTAATATATTACAGAGACATATTTTGCATGCAGAGGAGCTTATCAATATGAAAATTAAAGACATTACATACTTTTTAGAGGTAGCTAAAGAAGGAAATTTTACTAGGGCTGCTAGTAATCTTTACATATCACAACCGGCGCTTAGTAAAAATATAAAAAACTTAGAAAAGGAAGTAAATGCGCAGTTAATTGAACGTAACTCAAAGTCATTTAGACTGACTTATGAGGGAGAGATATTTTATAATAATGCAAAGAAATCAATAGAAGTTATTAAAGATGAGTTAAACAAGTTACAAGATACATTTACTAGCTGTAATAGAGTAATTAACTTAGGTTTACCACCAGTAATAAGTAGTGTTTACTTTACATCTGTTATTGCTGAATTTAAAAAGGAAAATCCTGCTATTGATATTAGGATTATTGAAGAAGGAGCCAATAAAATAAAATCTAGTGTGGAAGAAGAACGAATAGATTTAGGAGCTGTAATCTTACCTATAGATGATAATGATTTGATAACAGAGCTTATTTCTAGTGGTAAGGTAATGTTAGTTGTAAGTAAAAATCATAGGCTAGGATGTGAAGATGAAGTTAATTTAGAAGATTTGAGAAATGAAAAATTTATAACTTTTAACGAAAAGTTTATGATGTATAACAAGACTATAGAGGCATGTAAAATAGCAGGATTTGAACCTGATATAATATTAAAAACTTCTCAATGGGATTATATTATGGAAATGGTTTCTCTTAATCAAGGAGTAAGTCTTATGCCAGAACCTATAGTTAGAAGGTTTAAAAGAGAAGACTTTAAATTAATATCAATACAAAATCCAAATATAAGTTGGAATGTAGGATTTATATTAAAAAAAGATAAGCATATATCAAAGTATTTGAAATCATTTATAGAATTCACAATAGAAAAATATAAATAAAAAAATATATAATAAGCACTGCTATTACTTAATCATAACTAAAAATTATAGTTGCATGTAAAAGAGGTATTTAACAAAATAAATTATAGGACTTATACTAAATAATGAAAAGAGCGCTAATCTTTTTAGGAATGAAAATAATTAAAAATTATTAATTAAATTTATGAAAATAAAAGATGAGATAATATGGAGGAAAACGATGTCCAAGGTGTATTTAGTAGATGCAAAAAGAAGTCCTATAGGTAAGTTCTTAGGAGGATTATCAACAGTATCGCCAGCAGAATTAGCAGGCCAAGTTATGAAATCAGTAATAGAAAGCAATAACATAGATGCAAGCAAAATTGATGAAGTAATACTAGGAAATGTATTACCAGCAGGTCAAGGGCAAGGTATTGCAAGACAAGCTGCATTATATGCAGGGGTACCAAGTGAAGTTCCTGCTTATTCAATAAATATAATATGTGGAAGCGGAATGAAAACAGTAATGACGGCTTATTCACAAATAAAAGGTGAAATGGCAGATTTAATAGTAGCTGGTGGAGTAGAGGTTATGTCCCAAGCTCCTTATGTTACAGATGCAAGTGCAAGAACAGGTAATAAAATGGGCGAAATGAACTTAAAAGACTCACTAGTTCATGATGGTTTAACAGATGCATTTAATAATTACCATATGGGAATAACTGCAGAAAATATAGCAGATAAACACAATATCACAAGAGAACAACAAGATAACTTTGCTATAAGATCTCAATCAAGAGCAATAAGAGCAGTTGATGAAGGAAGATTCAAAGATGAAATAGTTCCTATAGAAGTAAAAACAAAAAAAGCAGTTACTATATTTGATACAGATGAATATCCAAATAGAACAACAAATATTGAAAAGCTTTCTAGCTTAAGACCAGCATTTAAAAGAGATGGTTCTGTAACAGCTGGTAATTCGTCAGGAATAAATGACGGTGCAAGTATAATAGTTGTCGCATCAGAAAAAGCAGTTAAAGAATATGGATTAAATCCAATAGCAGAGATAGTATCAGTTGGACAAGGTGGAGTTGATCCATCAGTTATGGGATTAGGACCAGTACCAGCTATAAAAAATGCATTAGATAGAGCTAATATGAATTTAGAAGAAATAGATTTATTAGAATTAAATGAAGCTTTTGCAGTTCAATCTTTAGGGGTTATAAAAGAATTAACAGAAAATCATAATGTTACAGAAGATTGGTTCGAAGATAAAACTAATGTAAATGGTGGAGCAATAGCAATAGGTCATCCTCTAGGAGCATCAGGTGCAAGAATAATTACAACTCTTATTCATGAAATGAAAAAGAGAGAGTTACAACATGGTTTAGCATCACTTTGTATAGGTGGTGGAATGGGAACTTGTGTAATTATTAAATCAGTATAGCGAATAGGGGTGATATTTAATGAAGAATAAATTAATAAAATTAGAAAATCTAAATGAAATAGTTAAAGATTCAATGACTGTAATGGTTAGTGGATTTATGGGGTGTGGAAGTCCTCACAAAATAATAGATAAATTAGTTGAGTTAGGAGTAAAAGACTTAACTTTAGTATGTAATGATACTGGATTTGTAGATTACGGAGTAGGTAAGATGGTTGTTAACAAACAATTTAAGAAAATACAAACTAGTCATATAGGTCTAAATCCAGAAGCAATTAGACAATTAAATGATAAAGAAACAGAATTTGAACTTATACCTCAAGGAACTTTAGCTGAAAGAATAAGAAGTGCTGGTGCAGGACTTGGTGCTGTAGTAACACCAACAGGAATAGGCACGTTAGTAGCTGAAGGAAAAGAAACTATTGTAATAGATGATAAAGAGTATTTAATAGAAAAACCTATAAAAGCTGATATAGCTATAATAGGTGCAAGTAAGGTAGATGAAAAAGGAAATACTTATTACAGTGGTTCAGGAAGAAACTTTGGGCCTATAATGGCAACAGCAGCAGATGTTGTAATAGTTGAAGCAGATGAAGTTGCTAAAGTTGGAGAAATAGATCAAGAGCATGTTATGACTCCACATATATTTGTAGACTACATTATAGATGGAGGTAAAATAAATGGATAGAAGTCAAATAAAAGGTTTTGTAGCAAAAAGGGTTGCTAAAGAATTAAAGGATGGAGATGTAGTAAATTTAGGAATAGGTTTACCTACATTAATACCCAATTATCTACCTCACGATGTGGATATAACATTGCAATCTGAAAATGGATTTGTTGGAATAGGGCCAACTCCAGATGAGGAAAATGTTAATAAATATATAGTTAATGCTGGCGGTGCACCTGTAAGTATAAATGAAGGAGGAGCTTTCTTCGATAGTTCATCTTCTTTTGGAATAATAAGAGGTGGTCATGTAGATGTTACAGTACTAGGAGCATTACAGGTAGATGAGCAAGGGAATTTAGCAAACTGGATGATTCCAGGGAAATTAGTTCCAGGCATGGGTGGAGCTATGGACTTAGTTGTTGGGGCAAAAAAAGTGATTGTTGCAATGGAACATACAGCTAAAGGAAAACACAAAATCTTAAAAGAATGTGTTTTACCATTAACAGCTAAAAATCAAGTTGATTTAATAGTAACTGAAATGGGTGTTATGGAAGTTACAAAAGAAGGTTTATTATTAGTTGAAATAAACGAAGAGTTTACAATAGAAGAAATTCAAGCAGCAACAGAAGCTAAGTTAATTATAAGTGAGAACTTAGTACCTATGAAATAAATAATACATAAAATCAGGTAATAAAGGTATAAATCCTAAATATAAGTAACAAGCACAAATAAGATGCTTTAAATAATATTAAAGCATCTTAAAATACACAAAAGGGAGAAGACACAATGTTTAAAAAATTTACTAATGGGTGCGTTAATATAGTTCAAAACTACTTACCAGATCCATTCTTATTCTGTATCATAATAACGTTTGCAATATTTTTATCTGGAATAATATTTACAGGACAAGGTCCAATGGACATGATAGTTCACTGGTCTGGTGGATTCTGGGGGCTGTTATCATTCGCTATGCAGATGGCTCTAGTACTTGTATTAGGTCATACTTTAGCAAGTGCACCATCATTTAAAAAAGTACTTAAGAAAATGGCAAAAATACCAAAAACTCCAGGACAAGCAATATTAATGGTTACATTTATATCAGGTTTAGCTTGTTTAATAAACTGGGGATTTGGATTAGTTATAGGGGCAATATTTGCTAAAGAATTAGCTAAAGAAGTTGATGGAGTTGATTATAGATTATTAATAGCATCAGCTTATTCAGGATTTTTATTATGGCATGCAGGATTATCAGCATCAATACCACTAACACTAGCAACAGGTGGAGAAGCAGTAGTATCTGCAACTGCAGGCGTAATATCAGAAGCAGGTGTACCAACTAGCGAAACAATATTCTCATTATCAAATATGATAATAGTAGGTGTTTTAATATTAACTTTACCATTATTAAATAAAGCAATGCATCCAGCTAAAGGAAAAGCGATAATAGTTGATAAAAGTTTATTAGAAGATGAAGATGAGTTTGTTGCTATGTCAGTAGAAGACATGACTCCAGCAGACAAGTTAGAAAATAGTCCAATAATAAGTATATTAATATCTTTAATGGGATTTGCTTATATAGTTTATTACTTTGTGAATAATGGATTTAGCTTAAACTTAGATATAGTTAACTTTATATTTTTATTCTCAGCAATAGCGCTGCATAAAACACCAAAGAGATTTTTACATGCTTTAATGTCAGCATCAAAATCAGCAGGTCCAATAATGCTACAATTCCCATTCTACGCAGGTATAATAGGAATGATGACAGGTGTAAATGCTGATGGGGTATCTTTAGCAATTTTAATATCAAACTTCTTTGCAAACGTTGCTACGAAATTTACATTCCCACTATTCAGTTTCTTAAGTGCAGGGATAGTAAACTTCTTTGTTCCATCTGGTGGTGGACAATGGGCAGTACAAGCTCCAATAATGATGCCAGCAGGAGCTGCACTTGGAGTTGATCCGGCTAAAACAGCAATGTCGATAGCTTGGGGAGATGCATGGACAAACATGATACAACCATTCTGGGCTTTACCAGCGCTAGGAATAGCAGGATTAGGTGCAAAAGATATCATGGGATTCTGTATAATAGATTTATTATATTCAGGTGTAATAATATCTATGGGTCTTATGTTTATAGGAATGTAATTTAATAAAGATAGATTAAATTTTAATATAGAGAAAAATCCTATGTAGAAATATACCAAGATTGTGAGTATAACTATATAGGATTTTTTATTATACAAAAACAAAGTCAGTGAAATAATTATTGGCTTTTTGTGAAATTAATTTTGGTATTAAATCAAATGATTATTGACTTATATAGTGTATTAATAATATAATACACTATATAACAAGTGTACTATACAACTAATACACTAAACTTAAACTTATTTTGTTAAAAATAAAGAAAGGAGATGTATCTTGAAATTTATAGTAAATGATAGAGAGCCAGTTTACATCCAAATTATTAGAAACGTAAAACAGAAAATAGTTACAGGTGAACTACAAAAAGGAGATAGAATGCCTTCTAGAAGAGAGATGGCAGTTAATATAAATGTAAATCCAAATACAGTACAAAAGGCTTATAAGGAGATGGAAGAAATGGGGATTATTAATACGATTAAAAATAACCAAAGTACAATTACGGAAGACGATAATTTAATAAGACAAATAAGAATTGATTTAATAAATGAAGCAGCAGATGTTTTTATAGAGCAGATGAAAGCAATTAATGTACCAATAGAAGAGATTAAAGAAATTATTAGTAAAAAGTATATATAATCACGGTGAGAATATAGGGAGGAAAATAATGATTGAAGTTAAAAACGTTAAAAAGAAATACAAAAAAGTAAAAGCACTAGATGATATTTCTTTTAAAATAGAACAAGGAAAAATCACCTGTATACTTGGGTTTAACGGTGTAGGTAAATCTACTATTTTGAAAGCTATAGCAGGTTTAGTAAAACCAGACAGCGGAGAAATTTTAATTGATGGGGAAAAACCAACTCAACAAACTTATAACAAATTAGCTTTTGTTCCAGATATAGATATACACTTTAGTCATCTTAATATAAAAGAAACTTTTGAGTTTATGAAGTTGTTTTATAAAAATTGGGATGAAGAAAGAGCTTGTGAAATGCTTAAAATGTTTTCTTTGACTGATGATCAAATGATAAGTAAATTATCTAAGGGTAACAAAGCAAGAGTAAAGATAATAATTGGATTTGCTCAAAGAGCCAAGTATACATTATTGGACGAGCCTTTCTCAGGAATAGATATTTTTAAAAGAGAAGAGTTTATAAAGGCAATACTAACATTTATGAATGATGATGAAAGTATAATAATAACTACTCATGAGATTGATGAAATTGAACATATAGTAGATGATGTAATAATCCTGAGTAATGGGAAAATTGCCAATATATTTAATGCAGAAGAAGTGAGACAAAATGAAGGAAAATCAATAGTAGATAAGATGAGGGAGGTGTATCATGGGGAATAAAATTTTAACTCTTTTTGATATAGAATTCAAAAGAATACAGAAAATATTTTTTGCCGTAATTTCTTTACTAATATTAGGTAATATA